>WLWD01006138.1_pt1 | contig 149422 bp, 73 predicted proteins | sample 6712731 | NCBI WGS metagenome assembly WLWD01 (sample SAMN12718690, study PRJNA576275) | sponge metagenome | isolation source: marine sponge | host: Mycale hentscheli | place: New Zealand: South Island, Marlborough, Capsize Point | collected 2014-11-01
AAGTCAACGGCTGTAGTTGGTGTGGCCACGCTTGCTTGGCGCCCAAGCGTTGTTGTAATCTTCAGCACAGTACTGACAAGGTTGTTGTCACATAGCAACACCTGGGCGCCTTTAGTAAAGCGCACTCCTGCTGAATAGTCGTGCATTATTTACCACAAAGTTATGCCTAGCTTTTCAAAAAATTAGTACCTGTGAAGAGCACATGTACCTCTCCCTTGCGATTATTGCGTGCGTACAGTTGGGCCGGGGCGAGTCAATTTACAATCAAAAAATCCTCGCCTACAAAAGTAATGGATCCAGAATCTACTTTCTCGTACTGCTTAGGAATGGAGGACGAACTGCTATGGTTCAAACTTTAGGGCTACAAGGGCTCGACATAATAACGATGAGATTGTTTCAATATACAGAATTTTACAGAAATAATCGAGTATAGTTGACGTGGTAAGGCGCGTATGTAGAAAACTAAAATCGAATTCAACAAAAAATCATCGTTATATGGCATACACGCAAGGATTAGAAAAATGATATACAAAATAATCGGATTCTAAACTTGAGCGGTAGCCGTGCAGTACTGCGGTGAAGTCCAAAATGATGACGGGACTTTTTCTTGAGATGCAACAGACTTCCGGTCTTTATTCTTGATAGGTTCTTTCTCCTAGTCCAAATCCGAGAAAATTAGTGCTTTTTAACCCTCCAGCGACGACCCGTGACCGGCTAAAAATACGCCCACACGTAAAAATGATTCCTCCGACGAGAATGTTAAATCTGTTACGCAAGGCCTATAGTTGGAACAAACAGCGCTTTAACCGAGGTAGAGTAGCCACAATAAATTAAACAAAAACATTCAACTAAAAAAGAAATATTATAACTGCTGTAGCATTCAAATTTGAATGCGAATATTCACTTACAGTAACTCAGTTAACTTCGCATTAGAAGCAAATTACATCAGCCAAGATATTATTTGCTCTGAGTGATTACGACGTGACTATAGGGGGTGTTACCCACAAAAGCTCTTACCTACACATAGATGAAAGCTTTTTCTCAAAAATCAGCCTGTTCGGGAGGCGTAAATTCCCGAGCGGGGTCTTGGTTACTTCTTCTAAGTTTTAAGAAAGAAGCAAAGGGTAAGGTAAGTTCGAAGGACCAGGCAGATGAGACCCAAGGCCAGGATGAATACGCAACGCAGCCGCTGTCACTTGCGCAATTGCAGCCTTGCAACGTAATCCAAAAGAGGCTATACTCCCAGATCTCAGAGAGGTTTGGGTTTGAAACTCATCAACAATTTACATACATTTTACAAGACATATAAGCGGAATAGATGATATAGAATACTATGGGTTGTGTGGTTATGACATTGCATAGAAGTAAATTAATTGTAATTGGTAATGAATATGGTTATGGCATAATTGATAAAGTTCATACAGTTCATGACTCTGTGACTTCCGTGTTCAGTCCTTGCAGACCTGAACACAGCCCGAAATACAACAGCAAAAAAAAACAAATAATGAAAGGTCGTCAATTCATACCTAATCAACGGTTAATTGTAATCTCCAAAATCAGAGCATGACAGACAGACTAGCAGACGACTCTATAGCCTTCTCGCGCATGCGTGCTGAGGGTTAATGAAGGTAATAAAGTATATGTTATAACTTTTTAGGGACTTTTCTGTTGACATTTCACACACAATATTATATATATAAATATATATGTTCTCTTATGTCAACTTTTATAACTATATATTAATAGTACACCATCTTTAGACAGGAATATCGCTGTCTTCACCAGGTTACAAAATTAATGTGAAATTTAAATGAAAATTTTAAGTTTATTTAAATACCGTTGCTATATTGTTGTCAGGTGTAATAACTTGGCAAGTGTGCAATAACACTTGCCCGGTATTTAAACTAGTTAAAGCATGAGCGCTTAGTGCCTAGTACATTTATCGCACTCAGTCCTCGGGCCTACGGCCCTCGGGCTGTCGTGCAATAAATCGACTAGAAACTAAGCGCTCATGCTTTAACTATAACTTAAATTTCTTGTAACCTGATGAAGACTGCGGTAAGCCAGTCGAAACGCCGTGTACTACTGAACGTTGATAACCAAAAATATCAAGGATACAAATGTTATTTAATTGTAATGTCACTTACCCACTACCACAGGTATTGTAACAGCATATATGAATAACCAAATGGCCATCATGAGTTACAGCACTTTCACTAAAAAGATAAACGCCACTATTGCTCACGCGAAGTCAAACGCAGTAAGTGGGTGTGGCCACGTTAGCTTGCCGCGCGAGCGTTTTGTTCTGATCTTCTCTTATAGGAGTGCGTAGCAGCGAAATTGCATTTGTTGAAGATATAGAAAGCTAGTCACGCGTATCGAGACCCTTTACCGAACCGCTACGCTGGCAATGGGTCTGGGGACGACATGGCAATACCAAATTTGTTCTGTCGCACATATAATTGCAGCGGTGGGAATAGCCCTCCTCAACCACGATTAGGAAATTTCTGTACGTTTCCGCCACAGTAGAAATTCAAGTACATATAATGGAGGTGGGGCATTCACCACTTCCACATTCACCACTTCCACATTCACCACTTCGCATTCTTCCAGAACAAATTTGGTATTAAGGAAAAACTACTGACCTGGAATTTTAGATGGCTTTATTTTTTTATGCTTTTTTGTTTTGATCCTCAAATACTACTTTACTACTACTTTTTTCCTGTCAAATCTTTCAACCACCAGACTATTACAATGGAGCCTCCTGCAACACTCGAAATAATTGTAACTAGGTACTTGTACCCTTTAATTGTGCACACTTGGTGAATTATAGCTACAGTTTTCTTAAGTTTGTAGCCATTTTTATTTCATGTCATAAACCAATGATGGAATAAATGATTAATGATCAAGAGAGAAAGAAGTAGTGTTGAAAGTCACAGTAGATTCTACAGCATTTTAAAGAATCTGTCTTAAAGGTTTAAATAATAAGAACTGTTAAAGTTTAACAGCTAATTTTTTTGCAGGTATAAATGATTGCAATTACAATTCAGAAAAAAACTACAAATAAACTCTTATCACTTATGTTATTAGGTGGAGTCATATGATCATTGCCAGTACCAAAACAAGCTAAATAAGTCAGTTGGTACACTCTACCTTATTCCAGCTTATTCCACCTGATGAGAGTAGATTTGATTGGCCAATTGCGGGCAATAAGTACTAGAAAGTGAGCCAGCAAACTCAGAATACTTGGGGGGGGACCTTGTAACTGCTGCTGATAGTGCTACTCTAAATCTACCGAAGTTTCACCGCGGTACTTTGCCCTCCAAAACAACCGTTGCTAAGAATGCCCACGCGTTAATTTGGTCAAACGCACGACCTCTAGGAACAATATGTCGACCATTTACCACAATTTGATACGCGAGAAAAGTTTTTTATTGTGTACAACTTCAGCACGAAATTTTGCTCTTTCTTGAATATTCGAAGGTGCCAAAATTTGCAGAGGTTTGTGACCGGCTACGGTAGCTACGCTTCTGCTTCCAGAGGGGAAAGCGAAGGGTTTAGTAAGGGGTCTAGCGACTCTCGGTGAACGCACTCAATTATGGCATCACCACACGTCACGTGGAAGGCGGGGTCTGGTCGGAGTAGTGAGCTCTAGGGCGGAAGCCTCAAAAATCTGTTAGTAAGAGAGCTGAAATAACCGCGATCGGATAATGGTAATTAGTTTGCTTGCAGAAGCATTGTGTGTATCTTGACATATAGATATATCTATTTAGGTGAGGTATTTGGTCGGAGTGATTCTATTACTAGCACTGTTGCATTCAGGTAAGTGAGGATAACATTATCAACAATTGTAGCACAACTGAGGTGATCCTGCTGAACTTGCTGAGGTGGTTGTCTACTCATTTATGATTGTTTCCAGTTACAAGTCAGTGCAGCACTGGTTCTCTTCAGCTTGGTCCAATAACTAGTTCAAATGGAACAGTGAATGTGGGACTGCTACTGGTGTGCCGAGATGGGGTATGGGGAACTATTCTAGTGGATACCAATTCGTTTTGGTCTGAAAAGAACTCACTGGTAGCTTGTCGTTCCCTTGGATTTAGCACAGCCCTCAACAGTATTCCTGCTATACAGTATGTACAAGTGATAAGGGGTGGAAATAGAATTTGAAATGGGGTGTTGTGGGGGAAGACGAAGTGGAGGAGAGGGTGGAGGTAGTCTCGCCAGGCCAAACCCTTTACCTAAGAAGGGTCTGGTCAAGCTGCACAATGCCTACGTCATAATTGTATCCATCTACACGGTTGAAGTCCTCACATTCATTTGAATTAATATGCATGTGTATATGCTCTGTCGTAGGCACGCACTTGACAATTGCACACTAATTATGCTGATGGAGTGAAATAACTGCTAGTTATTGAGGTTGACTAAATTCTTTCCTCGCTTGCATTTGGTGTGAAGTATCTGGCTTGGTGGGTTATTAATGCAATGTGTTGATAAACAGTCTTGGAATGACAAAAAAATATGAAACTTACTGTGGGAGATGTTGTATTATATGTGTTCAATTTCAAGCACTGTTTACAATAAACTGCTACAATATTCTAGTATGCCCAAGTTTCTGCTATTTGGCCACGGATTGCATTTGTCCTGGATTACTGGCAAATAAAAAATAATAAATTTCATTGGCTAAAAAACAACAAATGAGCAAATGCTAACCTCATTTGGTGGCATATCTCATTTGCTGGAAAAGTTGTATTTGCATGAATATTAGGATTTTTAAATAAATACAGCAATGTAATAGTCACTGGCATTGAATTATTGAATGCTTAAAAATACTTTTTTATTTTCTCTACATTTGCTCCCAATTATCAACTCAACTGAAGCTGAGGAGTTTTGCTTACTTGTTATTGGTAAATAATGGAGTACTCGAACAACGCTCATTGTGCTGACTTGCAGAGAGAGTGTTGGATTACATACACCTGTTGTGTGAGGCCATCTTGACTACTGTTTCTATGAAATTATTTCGAGTGGAATTTTGAATGAAATTAGATCACCAGTGGGAATTAGAATGACTCAGCAGTTTCAGCTGGTTGAGTTCTAGTTTGAATGAACGAGACCCAGATTTAGTAGCATTGTGTAATTGCAGAACCTCCAGCTTATTGTTCGTTATAGAAACTTGTATGTTGCTTCAGTCACATAATGCATAGCTCCTTAATCCTCCCCTCCCCTCCCCCTCCCCCCCATACCTAACTTGCTGAAATAGCTAGTGATACGAAAAATGCTGAGCTGGAATATTTGATTGACATGTATAGAGAAAGGGCAAGTGATCTTTGTACCCAGTACTGGACTGTGTGGAAGAAGTTTTGTCAAGAAAAAGTATTGGAAGGTCTGATTGATCTGTTGCAACACTTCTTGGTAGTCTCACATAGCCAGACCCTTTACCAACAGCAAACTACTGTGCAGGGAAAGGAAAGGGTACAGGAACCTGGTTCAGGTTTGGCATAGTCTGGCTATGCTAAGCTATCTTCTGTATAGCTACAACAAACATGACTATTTAGTTATAGTGAGGAATTTTAAATATTCCATTCCATAACTATCATGCTATTTCCGTAGTCTCTTGAACCAATGGCCAGATGAATCCGTAGGGTTGGATGCTCTGAATTGTGGGTGGGATGGTGAGGACGTATTTGAACTTCATATGATGTGTAATTTGTATTACAATAGTAATTCTAAATATCTTCACACCATAGTAGCTATAGCAAAACTGAACTTTACCAAATATTCTAGTTGATCAGTGCAATTAAAATGTAATAGTTGGTATTGTCAGTTGTTTCAAATAGCCTGTATTATCCATATTCCTTTGATATCAACACCTTTATTATCTAGGCAACAAAATAAATAAAGATAATTTCATGGCGGTCGTGCTTTCTTATTAATTTGATTGAACATAAGGAACAGGCACCCTGTAGGCCTTAGAGTGCGATAAAATGATCTATTGTGATTAATTTCTAGAATACATCCTAATGTGAGACCGGGCTCAGATGTGTCGGTATTGTATCGATCCGTTGCATGCACCGGAGTGGAAGACCTCATTACAGACTGCCCTGGGGTCACTGCTGTCAATGGTACATTCACTCACTTCTCAGATGTGTATGTAGTATGCTTACCTGGATCAGAACAGTACAATGGTGAGTGGAGGATATGGTACTGGGGAATCCTTGGTCCAAACATCAGTTTAGTCGGGTATGGAATTAGGTCAGAATATGTGGATGAAATGCTAAGTTAATGTTTGCAAGATCTTGGTAGCCCCTCAGTTGTATATAAATGTTATGGAAACCTTCAGTTATCTTAATTAGTTGCCATCAGTTGTTTGATTTTTAAAACTTAATTAGAGTCATATACTTTAGCTAGTACTATTCAACTTGGAATCTGGGGAATATTACTTTTTTATTTATTTATTTATTTGTTTATTATTTTTATTGATTAATTGATTGATTAATTGATTAATTGATTGATTGATTTCAGACCTTCACACTGTAATTGGGACCACACCCCAGTTTGGAATCATACGTTTGGTAGGGGATGCCACTAATGGCAGAGGAGCTGTGGAGATATTTACAAATGTGGGTTGGTCCACCATCTGCCCTGACAGTTCGTGGAGTGACAGTGATGCTAACATTATCTGCCAGTCTCTGGGCTATGATCAAGGCACCTCTCAAAAGTGAGCACTTAACACTAGTGGCCACGGGATAAACCAATTCTATCAGTGACATTAAGACACTGTAGAATTGGGTGGGGGTTTATATCTGGGAGTGGGGGAGGGATTTTTGTTAACTTGATATGTGCCTCTCTCCCTTCATACAGAAATCGACAAAACCCAGTTGCACACAAAAAGAGAGCTAACCAGCTAGCATTATAAGAAATTCTGGTGTATGATATTATTGAATGACACACTGGTTGACAGGCAAACAGACACTGACGCACATGTGCTGTGCACACACAATGAACCCGTATGCATGCAAGCCAGGGGTAATATGGGAAGAAATTAAAAAAAATTTTTTTTGTGTTTATAAGTCAGTAGAAGAAAATTGAAATAGACATTTTAGTAGCTAAAGCGATGCATTGATTTAGGGTTGTAGGAATTGCCTATAGCTTGCTATGTGGCCATTGTTTGTGTTTAGGTACACCTTACCTTCTTCTGCCTCAAGCACGGTGAGCTCACAAATGGTGAAGGATTCACAGTGTTCTTCTAAAAGGGTACCTTCACTGTTTCGTATTGACGGTGGCTACTGTAGCTTTGTCCTTGCTGAAGCATCAAATCCCTGTACTGTGTCTGGTTATGCTGGAGTTGTCTGCAGTACGTGTGTATGTGTATACGTGTGTGTGTGCTCTTTCTCTATTAATAGTACGGCGAGTAAGTTGCCCATTCAAAAATGTATGGGAAAAATCACTGTTCAATTGAAATCGCACAGGGAAAGTGAAATAGCGCATAACTAATTGAAATACCTCGGTAACTAAGTGGAAACTAAGTGAAATACCTCTGTAGCTAAGTGAAATAGCACGGGTAAGTGCGCACGCATGTAGAGTTGACCTTGGAAATGTACAGTTCGAGTAGTTTCTAGTTGGAGACAGTGTCGTTCTTTAACACAGAAGCTCTACCGGAATTAGACGGAATGTTTTTCAACAGATTAGGAGGAGCCGCAGGTTGAAACCGAAGTTCCAGTGAGTGAACGATATAGTATAGCTACAATTGCAAATGACTTTTTAAAAAGCTGGCCTACTATTAGCGAGTGATAGCATGGGTAACCTGTGCTATTAGGGATCAATAGCATGAGTAAAGCAATGAAATAGCACTTGGCTTCACCTCGTGCTATTTCAATCGGCGTTACTCGTGCTATTAATCCCGAATAACATGGTTAACCGTGCTATTACTCATACTAATATTCTTACTCACTGAAAGGCAGTTCATGAACTGACTGTTTTACAAGTGTGTGTTAAAACATCAAGTACTGAAAGTCACAAAATCTTATTTACTTTCGGATTTCACTCTCATGTTTATGCTCTAGTATGTTAAGTATTGGGAGATGCCGATAGTGAACCTATACTCCAGTTCAGGAGGTGTGAACACTGCCAGCAATTATCACACGTAGTGTCTTTGCATATTTTTCCTTTATTACATTCAGGCACTAGGAGTGAAGATGAGTCTGTCAGGCTGTTTGGGTTGGACGGAATTAGCACATCTCGATTTGTGGGTGTGGTCGAGTATCAGCTTGGAGGAAGGTGGGGCGTGCTATGTGCTCCAACTGTGCAGAACTCTTTCACGTCTCAGCTGCTGTGCAGAGACCTTGGCATTCATCGTGATGAGTCTTCCTTCTACAGGACCTTGTCCACTGTGCAGTAAGTAATCATACATATGTTGGGGTATTTGTGAAGAGGTGGAAATGTAGCTCTCTCTCTCTCTATATATATATATGCATATAATAATCTGACTTTATTTAAAATGTGTAATCGTCAATAAAGTAAGTTAAACATGCCACTAGCATACTTGATGATGTGACGATGTCACTTCCAATTCCAAAAAGAAACTGAACTCTGAAATTGGGTTGCTAGCCAGTAGCAGTTTTGAAGAGGCAACTCACAGTATGGTTAGTGAACTGTCATTGGTGTTTTTGTGTCAGACTTCAGACTCTTGAGAGTAGGCAGAAACCAGCATGGCTGTTGGACTTCTCCTGTGACACCACTAACAGGCGCCTGAAAGACTGCAATGTGGTCAGACCAATTGGCTACGGCAGGTGTGCTAGGTCAGGAGACATTCTTGTCCTTGATTGTGGTACGTGAATTTCTCATTGGGTAAGGGGTATCTGCAGTCCTGCATGGAGTTTCCAGATATATCACACAGTCGGGTTCCATGTAATATATATAATTTCAGTTGCCATTCTCATCATACTGCGGACAAGTCTGTGGCAATGAATAAGTAACAATACTCATAGCATTAAATAGCTCTGCAGAGCTCTTAGCCTATAATTATAGACGTGATTGAGACTGCAGTATAAAAAGCTGGAGATTGATTGGATACAGGAAATTAATAGTATAATATTAAGAATTTTTGGCGAGCAAGCGAAGTGAGCGAGACACTATCAGGGGTAACTCAATTGAAAATCGGGGATATTTGTTTATAGTTTGGACGTACATACAGTATGTCATTTTTGTACTTTGACCCTGGCGTTTTTGTGTTAGTTCGGTGGTCGACCCTGTCCCAAATTTTACTGAACAGAATCCTCTGGTTTATTGATCATTACCCGTATCACCCTAGAAATTGAATTGTTTATCATTTTGAATTCTTTTGCGGGTGCAGTTAAAACTTGAAAAACCTACTGAAGTTCCATTTCTATTCGAGTTAGCGGTGGTGGTTATTCAATGTGCTCTTTGTCATGGTTATTAGCCATACGCATGAAAGTTTATCGTCCACTAGACTTACCGCGTAGGTAAGTCTTGTGTAAGTATGTCCAGTTGTGTGAAAGTATTGTGCGTTACAGCTTCTACTTAGTTAAAGAATATCACGAAGAAAAAGTTTAAATAACGTGTATTGATTTGTTGCTCTTTTTTTTTTTTTTTTTCAATTCAAACAGTTGCGGTGAGTGATTACTTGTCATTTAAATCCCTTTACCTTATAAACGTAATTTTTAAAAATTCGACATTATTTTTAGTAGCTTTGAGTGTTAGAATTTAAAATCAATGGTATAACAATAGTATAGTTTTAGGCTCGCTTTGGTTAGGCAAGTAAAGTTCATCTTAGCTGGTTCAAGTCGCCCTGCTCTATTTTGCAGGCATCTTTGCTCTGTTGGTTGGTGTCTTTGAAGTATTTTACCAATATATATTGACTTGCCATTATTGCTGTTGCCATTCAATCTGTTATAATTATTGATGTTATGGTTACCTAATGCTGTTGCTGTTTATTTACATCTGTATCATAGGACCCCGTAGAAGGTCTCTGTCTGGTGGAGAAATTGCAGCCATAGTTGTGCCTATCTTATTAGTGGCTGCGATTATACTTTTCCTGGTCATTAGACAAGACTTGTGGAAGCCTAAACTCAAGAACTCTAAGTGTTGGAAGGGCACTCAGGCATGCCTTCAATTCCAGTGCCTAAGGCATTGTAAAGCATCAGTAGCTAGAAAGATGGCCAAATATCGAGAGAAAAGGCAGAGGAGGCAGGCTGATCAGCAAAGGAGACAAGAAGAGAGACAACAGAGGCGAGATGAAGAGAGGGCAGCAAGAGAAGCTGCCAGAGAAACTGCAAGGGAGACAGCAAGAGAGGCTGCTAGGGAAGCTGTTAGAGAGGCTGCCAGGGAGACAGCAAGAGAGATTGCAAGGGAAGCTGTTATAGATGAGGCAACCAACATTCCACCAATGGTAATTATCAATGTTGAATTACGTTTTACTGTGGATTATAAATCCTGGTAAAGGGAAGCACACTGACAAATGCGCATATATGTAATAGCTTATAAAGCATGTTAGACAATATTATTATACTGCTTAATAAAATTCACAGATTACAAAACCGCCTGTATTAAAAAACACTTTGGTTATATTAGGAGTGTGCAAATCCTCTCTAACAAACTTCACTTATTATTTAAAGTGCATGTATTCGTGTATATGTTGTGTGTGTGTGTGTGTGTGTTGTAAATTCAACTCCAATTTCACTGCAGGCACCAGATGCTACTACCAAGAGCTCCAAATTTTTCTCAAGTGCTCCACCACCCTACTCCAATTCTTCTGAATTTCCTGGGATTGCTGCTGATGTTCCACCTCCTTATCAGCAGCAAAAATAGCATGTCATCTGTCACCAGTCATATAAATTTCTCAGTCTATTTATTCAGTTTTGTAGATTAATTTTAACTGCAAGCGACACCACGGAACTTAAAGTGACAAGAGTTTGAATATGAACAGCGCAGCGCGAACTAAATTCGATAGCATAGCATAACTTACTTAATGTTCTTGTGAATGCGATTCTTTACCTAATAATGCATTTTTTTTTTAAGTGTGTGACGTGCAGTTTAGAATGAAACCTTTTACCGAAAGAGGTTCTGATCTCCCGGAGAGACTGGGGTTGGGTACAGGACGACAGAACTGAAGATGTTCTTTTTCTTGTCTTCAGGTACGAACTTATTTCCTAGTTAAAGTTTTCACAATGACAATCTTTCTACTATCCAGTTGTGGATCCTCCTATGGTGATATACATGGGAAAGGACAAACATGAAAGTAAGTCCTTACTACATAGATGTAGGTAAGAATAATTCAAATTTAGTTGGGGGGGGGGGGGGCACACACATAAGGACAATCACCAAGATGGAGTGTGCAAAAATATTTTGTGCTAGTTGTATGTAATCTTCAAATTAAATTAAGATTTATAGGCATGACAATGTCCAAAATGCCTAATTGTTCTGTCTCGAAATGCAGCTGTAGTATAAGTATTATAATTATTACACATACTGAGTCATTCTGGCTAAAAACACATGCCCCCCAAGCCTCCCTCCCCCCTCTCTCCCTCAATTCCCAGTTCCAATGTTTTAAGTATTAATTTGGGGAAAGGGTGAGGGGTTTGCATTGCATGATGATTAGCTAGTATATGCCAACACACAAGTGAACTGAATGAGGGTGACTGAACAAGGAACTTTATATAAACAGATGATACAGAACATGAAATCATTGTGTAGTGGGGCACAACCCCTGGGAATGTTAGTTGGTGTTGGGAGGTGTGAAGGTGTAGTCGTAATTGAGACAATTAATTAGTGGCAGTCATTCTCGGGGGAGGGTCCTCTCTGCAAATGCTGTGTTTGTGTGCGCCAAAGTACTTCTAGATTGAAAATGAACCCTCGGGATACATACCTAGCAGTACTCTGACGGTGCAGTTGAATTTAGCTGTGTCAATGGAAAACAGAACTTCTCTTCTTTCTCTTTTTATAGCCTGCCTTTTTTTGTGTGTGTGTGTGTGTGTGGGGGTGGGGGGGGGGGGCACCAAGTTGCTGTAATGCGTTCTGTAATGGTCTTTGGTGTGTGTGTGGGGGGGGGGGGGGCACCAAGTTGCTGTAATGCGTTCTGTAATGGTCTTTGGAAAATTGGTTGGGGACAAAAACTGGCAGCCGCAATTTTCCACTTGTTGTGAAATACATGTCCTCGTCTATGCCCTTATATGTGCAACATCCTCAATTAAGTGCGACTTATCACAATTATTAATTTAATGCTATTAATGGTACTTGATAATAGATTATTTTTTGTAGTGTTAGAATAATAAATGATTTTGTCTTTACTAGTGTAATGACTGCATGGTATGAATAATTTGCAAGCAAGCATGTCAGAAGTACAGAATATGAAAAATTCAGTAATCTATAAACCTTGTAACTGAAATGCAATAAATACTGTGCCACAGAATTTATGCAGCAGTTGAGAAAAAGTTTTAGGATAGACTATTATTTATTGACCACCTATTATTGGATAATACCAGGGGAGGATCCAAGGGGGGGGGGGCAAGGGGGCCGGGCCCACCCCCCCCTTCCCCTCCGAATCTTATGATGAACAAGGGTACCAATGTAGGGAAATGTGTGTATGTGGCAACTGCATGCTAATTTATGCTCTTCATTGATAAATAAATGTCCAAATCATTTATATATTGTATTTAAAAATTCCATAAATTTTGACCTAAATATATTTGGCCCCCTCCCTGTTATTGGCGCTGGATCCACCCCTGAATACTATGGAAGGCCCCTTCACAATGCAAATGATATTTGTATTATCACTACTACTACTACTACTACTGGTAGGTAATAGGCAGTAGTTACTAGTGTGTGAAATTATAAGGGGCTATTGGCATGCAAATAGTATTCTATAATACTGTTATGACATTTGAAGAACTGTAGTGATGGAAGTTAGCAATGCATGAATGTGAGTGGTAGTGTACCAGGGCCACTACATAGGTGGGTCTAGATCTTTAGTTTGATTATTTGAGGGAAAGGCATCACAAACTAACCTGGTTATGTGATTGAAGTAGTATGGGTTATGTCATTGAAGTATGGGTTATGTCATTGAGGTGGAATACCTGGCGCTTAGGCAGTAGCAGGTACAATTTACATGCAAGTATTTTTAGTGCTTCATAGTAAAAGTTGTTTATGTCTCAAAGAAGTCTGGGTTAATCTTGTAGTTGTGATAATAATGGAGTAAACTTTTACACTTACTATTGCACTCACAGCATCTTCCCCCCCCCCCCCCCCCCCCCCATGATGTATGACATAATATACTACATCCTCTATATGCTATGCTACAAGCCAGTAACGCCCACACTCTGATTGCTTATGAAAGCTGTCAGTTTTAGCTTGATTGTGTACCACTGCTAAAGTCACAATATATCAGAATATTTTTCCGCACTTGGTATCACTTGCACAGTGTTGGTCCGCTACAGTGAAGAATGCTGAGAGTCTTTTTTTGGGCAATGTTTGTTTTATCAGCAGACGGAAGCATTTTAATGGAAATTGCAATTCATACCGGTTGGTGGACACTTGCAGACATTGCTGTGTAGGAGGTGATATCACTTAATTGGGTTATTTTGTGGGACAGGAAAGTTTAGATTACTGATTTCATGAGGAGGATGAAAAGTGCAACCCCACTGTACAGAGTGTTAATTGCAGTTCACGTGTTAGATCTTGGTTGTGCTCATTGGGGAATTGGAGTTCTCCAAAAGGGTTAGTGTGCATGTTACTAACTCATTCAACTGACTTGTATATATCTTTATACAGTGACTACAGTAAAAATTCCTACAAATTGTATTCCTAGATCCCATACATGCACAGCATGAGTGTGTGTGAGTGTGTGTGTGTGTGTGAGTATGTGTGTGTGAGTTTTCTGTCTATATACCACGCTGACATCTACAGACTCATAGTATCAGCTGCATAATATCCAATTGCTTCATTGTGTGTGTGTGCTGGCTTATTATTATTATTATTATTATTATTATTATTATTATTATCACTAGTGATGTGCTTCAGCACAAATAGCGAGCGAGCCTGAAATACACTATTGTTAATCGATTGATTTTAACTTCTAACACTCAAGCTACTAAACAAAAGTCGAGTTTTTTAAATTACGTATATACGGTAAAGGGGATTCAATGCCATAGTAACCACTCCCTGCAACTGTTTGAAATGAAAAAAAAAAGCAACAAAAAAACAACAACAAAAAAACAAAAAAACAGGTCAAGTTATTGTTAGTTTTCTTTGTGATATTCAATAGTTAAGTAGTAGCTGTAACGCACAATACTTTCACACTTAACTGAACATACCTACACAAGGCTTACCTTTGTGGTTAGTCTATTGGATAATGAATTTTCAAGTATATACTGTTGCGTAGGGCTCACGACAAATAGCTATTAACTTACCACCGCCACTAACTCAAATAGAAATGGAACTCCCGTAAGTTTTTTAGTTGTAACTGCACCCGCAAAAGAATTTAAAGCGGTAAACAATTTAAAACGATACGGGTAATGGTCGATAACCGGAGGATTCTGTTTAGTGAAGTTTGGGATGGGGTCGAACACCGAGCTAGCTCAAAAATACGTGAGGGTCAAAGTACAAAATGACGTATGTACGTCCAAACATATATATAAACAAACAAACATCCCCGATTTCAATTGTGTTACCCCTGAGAGTGCCTCGCTTACTTCGCTCGCTCGCCAATTATTATTATTATTATTATTATTATTATTATTATTATTTAGCTCAATAATAGTATCACACTATACTGCGTTACATGTCTTGGGCGGTTAATAATTTTGCACAACAAGTTGGGCTGGTGTGATGTGGAGTAAGGACTTGTTATTTACACAGGTAAGCCTCTCCCGGGCTGTACCAGTGATCAAGTGGTCCTAGAGAGACTGGTTTTCCTTTTCTCCAACATTGTTTGCTATCTTGTCCTTCTCTCTCTCTCTCTCGTGCTTGTTTGGTCTTAACTAATTGTGTAGACAAGAATTATGCATGTGTGCTGGGAAAGTTCTAGAATTGTTAGGATGTCAGCATAAACAGGTATCTTTGGTATACATTGATGGCCTGAACATACATATATACATACATACATACATACATACATACATACATACATAAATATATACATACATACATACGTGCATACATATATACATACATACACACACGCCAAGCAATAACTGCCCCATCTCTCAGTTCAATAACTCACATAGTCTCCCACCAATTTTCCATAGCTAGCAAATACCACTGCCTACCAGGAATAACAATCAGCGTATTCAAGGCCAATTAAATCCAACAATGGCGTCAACATGCTAACAATAAGAATCCTAGACTTACTTCCATCCATTCCCCCTACGCAAGTATAAAATTATCCTAGAAACTTCAGTATGAAGTTGCTGTGTATAAGCTAAATCTGGCATCTTTGCACTATCAGTGGCCATGTTGAGTTAATTCTGCAGCTACAAATCTTCATACTGTACCCTCTTTAAAGGTGGAAATGAACGGTGACATAGTAAGCAACATTCTAAAGTCCAACCATTAGCTAGCTAACGAGCTCAATTTCTTCTCATGTTAGTACATTGCATCACGATAGCAAGTGTATGCATACACACGTACACATATGTACACATACATACATACATACATACATACATACATACATACAGTTCATTTGAAATCGTTCTGTGGTCAAGAGTTATTACATAACATTGTGTGTGTGTGTGTGTGTTTTAAAACTATTTAGATGAGGAACTTCTCAAGTATGGTTTTCCTGAGGATGTGTGGTAAGCTGGCATGTCCAATAATCCATCCTTACCAACTTTTATTCTTGATTAACAGGTTTCATGTTGACAAGCTCTCCTCCGCTCATGTCTATCTCAGACTTCAGAAGGTGAGGGAGAAGTGGTGTTGAGGTGGAGAGGAGAAAGGAATATTTGTATGGGATTGTAAACTCCAACTGGCTTTGAACCCCACAGCTCTGAACGTAAATTATTACAGTATTTAAAAAAAAAAAAAGCACTAAAAGAATCACATGTGCTTATATAACGTACACGATAGGGCCTGTTAACCAAGTACATATAGGTTACACCATGACGTGGTGGAGGTTGGTATGGGATTTACACAACCGAGGGCCAATGGCCCAAGGAGAGTTTAAATCCCATATTGACCAAATACAGAGTGGTGCAACCAACTCGTACCATGGCTCTTGGCTATAGGAATCCCAGAAAAGCTAATTTTGATTGGACAGTTTACTTATTCATCTCCTAGGAGGTGGGTATGAAACATATTCAACTCAAATTGAGCAATCTGATTGGACAGTTTGAACGTACCATGGTACAATATTTAATAGGTACCTGTTTAATAATTTGAACAATTGGTTTTACCAAACATGGTATGGTTATCATCAAGTACCTGTAGGGCTGGCAATTCCATGGAGATTTGAACCACTTGAGGATAAGTTCAGTAGTCAAAGAACTAAATTGTTTATGGCATTGTGTATGTGACTCTTGTAAGTACATAGAGGGAGGCCTATCTACGATATCAAACATGTCATTCACTGGATAGTGAAGATAAACATGGCGTGCATAGTGAACGTACCACAGGCAGCAGGTCATGTGTATGCACTTTGTGTGTGTGTGTGTGTGTGTGTGTGTGTGTGTGTGTGTGTGTGTGTGTGTGTGTATAGGTTACACCACAACATGGAGGTTGGTACAGGATTTACACAATCAGGGCTGATGGCCTGAGGATAGTGTAAATCTCGTACCGACCGAACGGAGTGGTGCAACCGCAATCAACTTGTATCATGGCTCTAGGCTATAGGAAATCAAAAACCTAATTTTGATTGGATGGTTTTACTTATTCACCTCCTAGGAGGTCGGTATGAAATATATTAACCTCGAATTGAGCAATCTGATTGGGCAGTTTGAATGTACCATGGTACAAATATATATATTATATGTATATATATAGTACTTATTACATGAGTCAGAGTGTGATATGGCGAAATATTTCATGAGCAGGCTAATTTATTTTCACGAGCCACAGGCAAATAAAGCCTGAGAGTGAAATATCTAGCCATATCACTCTGACAAGTGTAATAAGTGGTTTATTCCACACTAGATATCTTTACTACTGTAGTTAGTACTAGGGGAAAGGTAACTCACAGGTAAAGTTGGTTGTAGGGACTACTCACACCCCCAGCCTGTGGGGTACATGGCCCATGAAATAACTCACGATATTTCACGCTCAAGCTCATTACCCCTGTAGTGTACCCTGCTCTTTACCCAGCTGGGGGTGTGGGTAGCCCCTACAACCAACTTTACCTGTGAGTTACCCTACCTCTAGTACTAACTACAGTAGTGAAGATATCTGAATAAACCACTTATTACACTTGTCAGTGTGTTATGGCAAGATATTTCACTCTCAGGCTTTATTTTCACTTGCCTCTGGCTCGTGAAAATAAATTATAAATTAGCCTGCTCATGAAATATTTTGCCATATCACACTCTGACTCATGTAATAAGTATTATATATTTATATTATATATATATATTTTTTCATCCATTATATTTATACTTGCACTGACTGTTAAAACAGAGCAAAAACTGCTATTAGTGTTAATAATGTACGAATGTGTCACAAGCTATACCCACCAGCAATACCTCTAAGTGATAGGGTGCCAGTGAGGTGACTTCATGACTTGATAATGCACACATGGTCTGGCACATCCTTATGATGTCATCACACGGGGTAGGGCCAGTCCCTGTTGTATGGAAAGTGTAAGATTATATAGTTCACACAATTTAATTTCCAATTATAGTTCAAGAGTTGGTCCTGGGGCAGCACTTTGAACTCGGGGAGCATGATCTATGCAAGCTTCAAGTGCCAAGCCTTTGCATCATCATTAAACTGTAATTGGTTATTGGATGTAGCTATGATGGCTATGCTACTGGAATGACACTGGTAGACTATACAGCTCCACGTGTGCTAAGTGTAGTGTTCCGGACTATAGGCATGTCAGTTATATAAGAGTTAGTTTTGGGTGCACCTAAACCACCAGTGCGTGGGTGGCACTTGGACACTTGAATAAGTTGATATGTGTACGTTCATATGGTAACATTTCACATATGGCAACTTTCTCTAAACCTCAACAATGTTCTGCAACATAGATGGGTTTGTTTGTTTGTTTTTTTTCATCCATTTTATTTTTGGTGATTTTAATGGTCTCTGCAGAGTATATTAGTGTGGCTATAGCTGTCAACTGTAACTCTCGGTTATGTTGGGTATAATCTGTAGTCTCTAAACCTAACTAGGAGTGAATGTAGTCATGTAATTGAATTCATTTTAAGTTTGAGATATGTCTAATACAATAGTCATACATAGCTTAAAAATGTGGTAAAAGGCAGAGGCCATTTCTGGTGATCGTTGTAGTCTGAAGTAACACCTTGAATAAATATTACTAATTCGCAATAACTGTTTACTACACAGTGAGGAAATTAAACAGTGTTTCTTTACCGAATGAAATATCCCCACACACTTAATATATACAGGGGTCAGTTTGGTAGGTATGTCACCTTTGTCTAATCTCTGGTAACTCACTGAAGAGAATTGCTCCTAATTCATTTATACGGTTGATCAACATCTCTTAAAACTGTTTAGCAGACTAAATTATTTTATTTGCCACTGAGGGACTACTGCTTGTTTATTTTAACCGCTTGTTTACTTTAACTTCTTGTCTTGTTTATTTTAACAGCACATGTGCACAGTGTTAGTTGGAAGGAGTGTCATTTGTAGTCTTGTTTATTTTAACAGCACATGTGCACAGTGTTAGTTGGAAGGAGTGTCATTTGTAGTCTTGTTTATTTTAACAGCACACGTGCACAGTGTTAGTTGGAAGGAGTGTCATTTGTAGTCTTGTTTATTTTAACAGCACATGTGCACAGTGTTAGTTGGAAGGAGTGTCATTTGTAGTCTTGTTTATTTTAACAGCACATGTGCACAGTGTTAGTTGGAAGGAGTGTCATTTGTAGTCTTGTTTATTTTAACAGCACATGTGCACAGTGTTAGTTGGAAGGAGTGTCATTTGTAGTCTTGTTTATTTTAACAGCACATGTGCACAGTGTTAGTTGGAAGGAGTGTCATTTGTTGTCTTGTTTATTTTAACAGCACATGTGCACAGTGTTAGTTGGAAGGAGTGTCATTTGTTGTCTTGTTTAGGGCATGTCCATAGACAGTATTCCTCAGGAGGTACTAGTGGACTGTGCACAGCTAGTGAAGGCCAACAGCATTGAAGGTAAGGTATACACGTATAAACAGACTCCTTTTTTATTATTCTAAATAATTGTGTTATTAATAATACTATACAACAACCAAACAATGCAAAAAAAAAATTAAGTGCTGGCAAGGCAAAAGGTCATACAATTACTAATAAATAAGTAATTAAATAAATAATAATAATAACATCCAGTAGGTAAACAAAAAGTTACCAACCAAATGAACGAGTAAGTAAGTGAATAATAATAATAAAATAAATCATTAAGAAAAGGATTAGGTGGTGATTGTTCCCAGGACAGAGGCACAGTTTCCTCGCTGCACAGCCACTGAGAGATGCTGGAAAAGATTGTCTCTAGTCCGTGGGTCTCCTGTCTCCACCACTATGCAGTGTCCCATCAGCAAAACCTTTGTTTATACTACTTTAATTACTGATTCTCACAGTATATTGCAAAGATTCAACAGGATTTTTGCTAGGGGGAGGGGGGGGGGGGGGGTTGTAGAGTTACTAAAGACCATTTAACACATGAAAATGGTGGAGTCATGGCTATGAAACAAATTATCAGATGAAACTTAGACTTACTATTGCTATTGAAGGACCAGAACTAGAAGTGTTTATTGAAGGAGTGTCAGAATTTTTAAACAGACTACTAACGGGCTATACGTTTTCATTATGTTATATTGATCATTTTCATTCAGAGTAAAAAAAAAAATCAAGGAGGGGAAACTAAATTAAATTTGGAGGGGGGGGGGGGGGGGGGGTCTTAGTTTAACGTCACTGCATTATCGAATGCACTATTTGTATTAATTGTGTAGCAGTAACATCACCCCCACCCACCCCCTCCTCCCTTGTCAATGTTATCACATTTGGTCAAATTGTTGTGTGGGTGTTTTTTTTTCTTCTTTTTTCCGTTGTACAACTTTCTAAAACTGAAAGTTTGTGATTGATTGGGTGACCATGATTGGTAAAAGCTAGGCAAGTGCTTCGATAGGAAGACAGAAAGGATGAGTGGGGGCTGGGATTTTAACCAAGCATTTTACTTGCATATATGGATAACCAGACTAATCCTCTCCCATATCCTACCCTTCTTCATGGATAACCAGACTAATCCTCTCCCATATCCTACCCTTCTTTATGGATAACCAGACTAATCCTCTCCCATATCCTACCCTTCTTTATGGATAACCAGACTAATCCTCTCCCATATCCTACCCTTCTTTATGGATAACCAGACTAATCCTCTCCCATATCCTACCCTTCTTTATGGATAACCAGACTAATCCTCTCCCATATCCTACCCTTCTTTATGGATAACCAGACTAATCCTCTCCCATATCCTACCCTTCTTTATGGATAACCAGACTAATCCTCTCCCATATCCTACCCTTCTTTATGGATAACTAGACTAATCCTCTCCCATATCCTACCCTTCTTTATGGATAACCAGACTAATCCTCTCCCATATCCTACCCTTCTTTATGGATAACCAGACTAATCCTCTCCCATATCCTACCCTTCTTTATGGATAACCAGACTAATCCTCTCCCATATCCTACCCTTCTTTATGGATAACCAGACTAATCCTCTCCCATATCCTACCCTTCTTTATGTATAACCAGACTAATCCTCTCCCATATCCTACCCTTCTTTATGGATAACCAGACTAATCCTCTCCCATATCCTACCCTTCTTTATGGATAACCAGACTAATCCTCTCCCATATCCTACCCTTCTTTATGGATAACCAGACTAATCCTCTCCCATATCCTACCCTTCTTTATGGATAACCAGACTAATCCTCTCCCATATCCTACCCTTCTTTATGGATAACCAGACTAATCCTCTCCCATATCCTACCCTTCTTTATGTATAACCAGACTAATCCTCTCCCATATCCTACCCTTCTTTATGGATAACCAGACTAATCCTCTCCCATATCCTACCCTTCTTTATGGATAACCAGACTAATCCTCTCCCATATCCTACCCTTCTTTATGGATAACCAGACTAATCCTCTCCCATATCCTACCCTTCTTTATATTCCCATGTATGTATGTATGTGTGTGTACTCTGTGGTTTTATTTGTATTTTTTTGTCCTCACATCAATTTTTTCAAACTCCCTTTTTACATTTTTTTCCTTTATATATTATTCTTGGTATGGCATCATTTATTGTTAATAAAGTTGATTATTATTATTATTATTATTATTATTATTATTATTATTAATGAGATAGATAGACTATATATTTTACTGAGACTGTTGTCTGAGTTTAGGATGCAAGTTGAACAATGTGTCTGTGGTGTACACGCCATTCCCCAATCTGAAGAAGACGGCTGGTATGGATGTGGGTCAAGTGGGTTTTCACAGCTCCAAGCAGGTGAACACTAGACCCAGTGTATGTATGTGTGTGCGTACATCCTGTGTGTGAGCAGCTGCTTATGCTGTGCTGGTAGGTACGCACATTTATGGTGGAGAAGAAAGTGGGAGAGATTGTGAACAGACTGAATCGCTCTCGAGAGGAGAAGTTCCCAGACTTGCGTGCTCAGAGAGAGGAAAGAGATGCAGAGGAGAGACGAGAATGCAGGAGGAAGCAGGAGGAAGAGGCAAGTTTATCTTGGTTGAAGATGTGTGCAAGAATCGGGAGGCGGTAGAGGAGTCATGCGTTGGTATATATTCATTTGTGTGCATGCCTATTTTATATATCTTAAGTTACCTACTGTTTGAATATTCAAGTTTGTGAAATTTTTTTAATGTAAGGTGGACTTTCGTGGAGGGGAGAAGATATCAATAGTATATCACGTGTTAGTGTGCATAGTTCTAGCAAAACAATAGTATATGGAATTATATATAGTTTGTATAATAATATACATACATAGAATAGGCACACTCACACACATGCACAACACACTCAATTCCCAGGTACGCTTAGCTTTTTTTTTTTTTTTTTTTTTTTTTTTTTTTTTTGCCACCACATAGACAGTGTATGTGCAGACTTGGTGTCCATGAGTGGAGACGATATAGAGAGAAATGGTGGATGGGGCTTGACTGTGTAATAAGTTTTAGCCAGTGTGATACTGCACTTGACTAGAAGTAATGTTATGAAATTATTTGTTTATACACACTTTGAAGAAACGAACTAATGGGATCATGGCCATGCCACACCTCTAACAGACTTGATTTAAATGAGTTTGTATTTCTATCACTAGTTGGAAGTGGTGGATAGTATTTTAATGTGTTTGTTCTTCAGAGACAGAAGGAGGCTGAAGAAAGGCAGAAGGCAAACACACAGGAGGAGATCAGGTAAGAGGGGGCAGTAGGCATAACTAAGTAAGACTCCTTGTATTATACATGTGTATATATAATTATTATATTATATATTATTGTTAGTTTAGTGTGGCTGTTGCCAGCTTATTATTTTGTGTTTGTGTGTGAACATACAATTGCCAGAGGGCTGAATTTTGACCCCCACTATGCTCAGACATAGTTTTTGCCATAATTTGCCAGCCAGTAAATATTTCAGTAGCAATCATAGCAGTGTGATGACTGGACTGAATTCCACTCATAATGTGATTCATTCTACTACTCTACTCTGACCAGTGGGATATGGTCACGATTACATGTGGAGCAAGTTCTTCAGTTTTGCCCTATTGTGGAAATATGTATACAATAGAGAGAATTTAAGCTCTGTGTGCGCACATGTGTTTAGATAATCCTATGATATCATTCCAGCAAATCCTTCAAGATGTTTTAATGAAGGATAGATTACTAATGTAGTCCAATTAAACTGCTGTGTCGTACGGCCTGTATTGCTCTGATTGTCATAGCATGGAATTAACTTCAATTAACACACTTGTCTTCGCTGAAGCAATTCTAGTAATGAAGGGGAAAAAATGCTGTAAAGAAACTTCCAGGAAAAAGAAAACTACAGTTCCTGCCAAATCATGGATTAATGATTACCCAAATGCATTGCTAGAGGGCAGGGAGGTAGCTGAAGTTCACTTGTAGCTGAGCACTGGCCTTTGGCTCAAGTGCTTGGACTGGCGACCTTCCTGCATAAGAAGGTTGGCACTAGTTACACCAGATAAGAGGCTTGCGTACGTTTCTTGTAGTTGTACATCAAGTGGTTGGCTAACAAGACCTTGTAAACAATGGCCACAGTGTATCGTACTTAATGAGCCATGTCTGCTGCACGTTCTTCACTGCATTTCCTGGTCTATTGGTCTTGTAATGCACGTTTCCTTCTTGGAAATGGGAGCATTGAAATGTTTAGTACGTACAGTATATGTGACCGTCTATGGGGAAATCGGGCACAACGCGGCATGCGTAGACATCGCAAAAAGATCGATTTAGTTCTTAAAATTGTATTAAATAAGCCTAACGAAGGGAACGGTTAGGTGATATATAGCGGGAATGGCTAAAGCCACGGCGATAAAACTTGGAGAGCTTAATATCTGCTTGCGGAGGAGTGTGTAAGTGCAAAAAAAAAAATTTCGTCGGGGCCGCGTTGTGCCCGATTTTCCTGTAGACGGTCACATATGTTTTGTCTGGTTAGTTTAAGCTGCTACATTAAGGTGTGAAGGTATTTAATGAAGTCTTCCTTTCTTTAATACACTTCTCAGTTAGATCCTACTTTTTTCTGTAATATGTTGTTTGCTGCATTTATTACTAAAGATGTATTTAATGATAAGCGGCGGATATTGTTCTGTGAGGGTGTGTCAAGTAGGCCTTACTTTTCCCATAGTACAATATAACTGATCACTATTCATAGTTGCAGTAACCACAGACAGTGTGGCACGCGCTGCTAAACAATACCATTCTAACTTGTACCTGACTATGAATTCCACTGTTCCATATTCATGGTAACCAAAGCCATAATAGGCCATCATGAATATAATTATAAGATGTACTCTGCACTGGATAGACATTGGGGACCACCTAGAAGAGAGCTGAAGGTCGGGTAACGTAGAATATGTATTAAAAGCTGCCACTAATTGATCACTTGACTTGTGATATCTAGCCGTGTATGAATGTTTGTGATGCATTATGTTGTGAGATATGAATTTAAACTATGCATCTTGTTTCTGGCCAGTTCTACAAGCATTGCTTACAACGTGCAATTCATTTCTCCGTTTGATTTCGGTTTGAGTATGTCTATAAAGAAACAATTAATAATAATAGTTTAAATTAGACAGTACTTCTGGGAAAGAGAAGCGATTTTAATTCTAAATTGCTCCCTGCAAATAGTTTGATTCCAGACACTGGTACTGTAGGGGTCACTCCCTCTGCTAATGTAATTATGATTCTATTGGGTGAAGTAACATCTTGTAAGAACATGAAAATCTGGAGGAAAAGATTTAAATTAGCAATAAATTGATGAATGTACACCCAGTTTTGGCTTTTTTCTCTTGATGATTGACACCTAAACACATTCTTCGGGACTACTTATAAAAATGAACAAGAAGCGTTTTATAGACAGGGCATTGTTTGTGTGTGACAAACTCAAGGGAGTAATTTGCAGCTGTGTTTTTCTGTGTTCAATATATATATATATTTATGGGGCGTGGCAGTCCAGTGAACATGAAGGGTCTGCACATGGACTGATGTGTGTGTGTGTGTGAGTGTGTGCGCATGTGTGTGAGTGTGTGTGTATAGTGATGGTCCAGGTGGGACTTTGGGTGCCCATACCACTTGCTGTGAGGAAAGGCCTGTTCTCCTGCGAGTTCCTAGCCCGGCTCCAGGAGCTTTGCTTGCATGGCTCATAGTATCTGCTTAGTGCACAGGAATCCTTGCTCTGCCAAGTGCACATGACCACCAAGCAGCAGCAAGAGAATTCCATTTGCATTTTGTGTGTGTATTTCCGTGTTTAAAGCTAGTGTAGATGTACAGTTTGTGTTTGCATGTATCAGAGAGAGCTACATCTGATATGTCTGCTCACATCTGAGGCATGATGACTGAGAGCATCACATGATAGCTGGAGCTGGTATCATGTAAAGCGGGCACCATAATGCAGTAGCTAAATCTGGGAACTGCTGATATGGTATTAAACATCATATTATGTAAATGGTGGTGTATAAGTTTATTTAACTACCCTTATTGTAGTAGTCACACCAAAAGCCCATTTCCACAATAAGGGACTGTTACTTATTAATTTTGAAGTACCTGCAGTAGCTTGTTTTGGAGTTTCCCTTGGTTTGTTTGTTTGTGTTAGAAATAAACTCATAAAACTATTAAGGAAATACTTGGAAAAGGGAAGCTGGTCGTACTCCAGCAAGGACTGAGGACAGGCATACATAGCTAGCTGTATGAATCGAATCAGCTTTAGTTGTTATTTATTTAACCCTCTTACGTTTCTATCAGCTCAGTGTATTGATGAAATTAAGAATTAATTACGCTTTGTTCTGCTGCTCAGCCTTACCTAATCTGCCTAGCCTGCCATTGTAACGGGAGACAGTGAATATAGTAGGAGAATGGTGACAGTGCAGTTAGAGGAATGCATCAAATGTATTCACAGCCAGGCATGTGCGATGAATTTCATTCTTGTGTAAACATTGATTTAGCTATGTGTGTGTGTGTGTGTGTGTGTGTGTGTGTGTGTGTGTGTGTGTGTGTTTGTAGGACTTATAAGTCTATCATGGTAGAGGATAACATGAAATCCAACCAGGTATGTATGTTTGTTTGTACGTATGTAGTGTGTCTGTGTGTGGGTGTACATGTATGTATAGGACTTGTATGTAATGTTTCAGTCATTCTCTGCTGAAATAATAAAAAACAATTTTTTTCTGTTTTAACTAAAATGTAATAAACTTAAGTTTTGACTGCTTGCCGAAGTCCTCCTCAGCGGCAATAAGTCCAAACGTCTGGTATAATATTGGATGTAATATTGGTGTGAGTATTAGGCATTCGTTAAACGTGTGCACTATGACACTCTTTCACACATCACAGTTGTATACACACATGCAGATACATGTAAGGATCCCGCAGTGTATCCAGAAGTTGTAGACTGGCCATTGATAAATTGAAAAATGTCAGACACACTGTAATATAGATGAAGTTTTAGCTTTCTTCTAATTTTTGTTCTTAATACTTTAATACAGCATGACAACTTTCTCTAGTTAATTGGAACCGAGTTAGAGATGTATATATGAGCTTAGACCTCACAATGCTGGAGTAATCTCACTGTTGTTTCATTCCTGCATGACAGTGTGTGTGGAAGCAGTAGTTGGGAAGTAATGTGACCATGCAGTGAGGTGAAATGATAATTTAAAGCTTATTATCCAACTTTCATGAACATCTGTTGCCTTTGGCCTGACATTTCTCAGCAGATGTGCCGATGTACGGCTGTTATTTTTTTATTTTTACATGTTAGTTTTGGTTGGACAGGTCTCTTAAAAAATGAAAAAGAATAACCATGTACATGGTTTCTATGGCAGCAGGTACGTGGAAGCCCCTTGAAGCCACACTACATTGTATAGCAAAGGTTAAGGGTTATAGTAAGTGTGTCTTTGTGATATAATCTAATGTCTGGAGCAAAGGAAAAGTGTAAATGTGTGTGTGGAAAGTTTAAAGTACGGCAGCTTGATCTCTCCATAGGGAGAAATATTGACTCCATGTATATGCACCTTACCTTGTCAGCTTGTTGCAATAGCTGAGTGGGGAATATGGGGATGAGAGCCAGTGGTGAGTGGGATGGTGTGTGAGGCATAGGTGTGTGGGATGAGAGCCAGTGGTGAGTGTGATGGTGTGTGAGGTATAGGTGTGTGGGATGAGAGCCAGTGGTGAGTGTGATGGTGTGTGAGGTATAGATGTGTGGGATGAGAGCCAGTGGTGAGTGTGATGGTGTGTGAGGTATAGATGTGTGGGATGAGAGCCAGTGGTGAGTGTGATGGTGTGTGAGGTATAGGTGTGTGGGATGAGAGCCAGTGGTGAGTGTGATGGTGTGTGAGGTATAGGTGTGTGGGATGAGAGCCAGTGGTGAGTGTGATGGTGTGTGAGGTATAGGTGTGTGGGATGAGAGCCAGTGGTGAGTGTGATGGTGTGTGAGGTATAGGTGTGTGGGATGAGAGCCAGTGGTGAGTGTGATGGTGTGTGATGGTGTATGAGGTGTGTGGGGGTGAGCGCCAGTGGTGATTATAAGTAGAACAGGATTACAGTCAAAGACAAATGCCTAAGGTCTGATTTTATACACTATTATTGTAGCCATGTTAGCATGTGCTCATGGCAACATTATAGATTCCCTTGCTACACTGCACTATGAATGAACTTTTGTAGTCATGACACTGTCGCACACGCACACATGTCCCATTCTTATCAACGTCACATGAGTTGTATATGTTTTTTTTTGTGTGTGTATGGATGGCATGGGTGAATAGTTTACGTGAAGTACAGATGGTGCATGAGGCCACATTGATACTGTTGTGATTATACCTGATCATAACACAACAAGGAGACAGCTCTGTAGCCTCATTCTGGCAGTTTAAAATTCATGTGTGTGTATATGTGTGTGTGTGTGTGTGTGTGTGTTACACCACTTGCTGTGAGGAAAGGCATGTTCTCCTGCAAGTTCCTAGCCCAGCTCCAGGAGCTTTGCTTGCACAGGCATCCTGGCTCTGCCAGGTGCGCATGATCACTAGCGGTTGAAAGGAATTTGCTGTGTGTGTGTGTGTGTACATTGCTCATACATACATTTAGGTTAGTTCACATGAACTCCTTCATTTTATTTTTATTTTTTTAATTTTTTTTGCGAACTAGCAAAGCAAGCAAGATGCTATCAGAGGTGTACAAATACAAGCAATGATTCAATACTTTTCATAAGATAGCTGGAAATAATTGTATAAACTTGAGTTAAAAATCTATCTTGTTCTCCCATTTGGGCTACTGGAGTGTATATATTACTGGCACATGTGTATGTATAGGTTACACCACAACATGGAGGTTGGTACAGGATTTACACAACCGAGGGCCAAAGGCCTGAGGATAGTGTAAATCTCGTACCAACCGAACGGAGTGGTGCAACTGACTTGTACCATGGCTCAAGGCTATAGGAAATGCACAAAAACTAATTTTGTGGACGGTTTACTTGTTCACCTCCTAGAAGGTGGGTATGAAACATATTCACTGCAAATTGCGCAATCAGATTGGACAGTTTGAATGTGCCATGGTACAAGTAAGTTAACACAATTAGTGATTTATCTGCTTAACACATTCCTTACTTGCAATTAGTCTACGTCCATTGGTCCTTACGATTTAGTCAATAATTTAGAACCAATGTCATTGAAACTGCAAGCATAACATTAGCCATTATCAGGAATTACAGGGCACATGAGCGAGCAGGACCATGCAAGTGGAGGATGGCAGTAATGATGTATAACTGCTGTTTAATGTACAAGAGCTATTAGGGCTACTAAGTGTGTATTTTTCTTCTTTCATAGTCTAGGAGCATGTGTCTTTGAGGTAGCACACACCTATTGTCTTTTGGCTGTTGTCTGCCAACTTAGCCCACCGTCCGTCCTCCACTACATGGGTGTGTGCTATGAATAATCTGTCTAACTGCACTATCAGTAATCGAACTTTAAACCTAATGCATACACAGGGCACGTCACATCACGAATGTTGTCATATACACAGGTGATCAGCTTAGGATGTCAGCAGCTCTTCAAGTTCTTTACTTGACATCATCTCCCACCCACCCACTCATGTATTCAGATCTCTCTACTTGCATGTCTCAAATTCATTATTTGCACACTCCGTAACAGAAAATTCTGTGCATCACCAGCAATCCCACTCGTGGTTACAAGCTGGCCACAATTTTCCTGGTATAGAAAAATTTCCACTTTTTACCCCTCTCTTCCTGTTTGAGTTCTTTGTTGTCTTTGCTATTTCCCCTCTCGTGTTCCTGTCCACACAGAAGCTTTGCAATACAGGTACATTGGTGGACGATATATGATCTCGTTCACTGTATACGCTATAAACATAGGCCGTGTCTTAGTTTTCTCCCAGTACACACATGTTTGTTAATTGTCTCTTCACTGTTTCCACAGAAACATTGAAAATCACATTGAATCTCGTTTAAGTTTGTTGAATTTTGTTATGTTTGTTTCAGTATGATGGTGATGTGGACTACAGAGCCATGGAGGACGACTTCATGTAATACCAGGACAACATATTTCATTTTATTAATGCAGCATTACTCAACTTTTACACAATCATTTGAAAACATTAATAAACTTTGAATGAATCCCTTTTGTTAACAATATTTAGAACCTGGGGGAGGAAAACACAAAAAAAATAAATAAAAAAGTTGGTGACAAAAAGCAAGATGACATTTGCTCGTCTGTTGAGGAGCAGGTGATTGAACAATAATACCAGTGAGAAATAAACGTGTCAGAAACTCTCTCTGATGTGAATATAATTAATGATTTTCAGCTGTACCAGTGGCTGTTATGGAGACACAAAGAAAACAAAATGAAGATAAATATTGATTTTCTTTATCTTTAAGAGTTAACAGTTGCCATGAATTTGTTGCTTTGTCTGCTGTCGGAAGAATGCATTGATGGATGTATCTTTATGACTCTGTGTTGATAGCATTGTTGTCGGAGATGTGGATGGCAGACTCTTCCTTGCATTTGCATTCAGGCACCATTTTACTGTCCCAGTAAGCCTTGTTACAGATAATGTTGTTACACAGATATGCAGAGAAATTGTTTTTGAACAGCTCTGACCATGCTTTAAATAGAGGCAGCACAATGTAGCTGAAGAAGTCTGAAATATTCATAGGAAAAATAAATCTAATTTTTTAACTTTAGCACTTGGCTGTGTTTGTCTGTGTATGTGTGAGTGTGCTTGTTTGTGTGTGTTTGTTTGTGTGAGTTAGTGTGGCTTACCTGATTGGAGTTTGGGTATAGCAGTTGTATAGCGATCACACTGTTTAGAAACTTGCAGTTCCATAGATCTCTCATAATCACCTGGGAATACAAACATTCAAATGGATTAGTTTTCTCCCAAACCATCACTGCTGAAACTCCATGGATGGAGGACCAATTTATTATGTTGCTGTTCACCAACCTTGTCTGAAGAACTCCTGCATGATCTTCTCACTCCAAAACCTGCTTATGGAAAGTTTCCTGGCTGGGTTGCTGATGTCAGCTGCTTTTATTGCAATCTGCACATAGAGAAGGAAGAAATCATAAATTTTATTGAAGGGGGAGGGGGGGGGGGGGTCCTAAGGGAAGAAAACAAAGTTTCCCCGACATAGTGTCATGAACTATACAACTAGACTGTGACATCCCTTCCCGGCGTGTGAGTCTTTACCAAGAATTGCCAGAATTACACGCATGTAAAGTTCATGGGTTTTGTTTGCTTTACTGTGATAGTGTAATAGAGCTGTCATAACCCTAATTGGCTTCAGGCATAGCTTAGCCCTTTGAGAGCTCTCATTTATATACTGCAATACGCACACATATACAACAGTGCACACTTTGTTCTCACCTTCAAAAGAAACCTTCTGTGCTGCACATTGTCAAAATTCACTTTCCCTGCTCCAATCATTTTCTAAGAACAAAAACACAAAGAGAGATTAAACAAAATCACAAACTGATACCATCGACATTTAATTATATATATTATTAATTTCATATTCTTAAATAGTAGACTACAAATGATAGCCTAACATACTATGTATAGGCAATCAAGACAGTGCATTCTAGGATGATAAACTGAAGCGGACATTTTTAAAAATGTTACTCACTTCAAACTCGTTCAAATAGTCTTTGTGTTGAGAAACATCAGTTGCCATGATCAGCTCATCCATAAGCGAGAGAACCTCATGACTAATAATAATAATAATAATAATAATAACAACAACTATCAAATAATTATCTGTAAAGGAACAAAACTAATACTTACCGTTCGTGATCTTCCAAATGTTCTAGAATTCTGGTCCTATGGATCAGAGCTCTAGCCTGGGAACAGTGGTGTCTCTCCAGCATGCTTTTATTCTAACATAAGAATATGGGAAATTATTAATTTGCATATAATGCAATACTCAGTTCCTTACCCCATGTATGTGCTTGAGAATGCAGGCTGACTTGTCCTGGAGGAGGAAGTCTTGATTCACTCCTAGATAGTGACAGGGCAAGTTATAAATGTTGTTCAGCACTTTTAAATTGATAAGAGAACATAGGAAAGATAGGTAAAGGTCAAGTGTGCCAACACCTTTTAGTGCAGGGAGCTTTCCCTGTTGCTGTTCTAATGCATGTACACTGAAGCCAGCTAAAACTACTGTGGGTTAGTTTTCTTTTCCTCCATTCATGGAATGTGACACCAGAGGTGGGGAAACTATACGGTTTGTAAGACTAACAATGAACAGTCTGGTTGGTTGTGTAACTATAGTTACCTGGATGATCCAAATCGTGGCAAATTGCAGCTATCAGAGCAGCGAGAACTTCAAGAGAGGTTAGATGAGCATAAAGCTACACAACAATAATAATAAACAGTGAAAAGACTAGGCATTCACACGACAGGCAATAATGAAAGTTAATCAAGCAAGTTTGTGTACCTTGGACTCCGAGATGAGGCAATGGATGGCCTGAGTCACGTCTGCAGCATGCGTGCTGTTGTGGTAGTAGTTGTCTGGGTGATATATCTGCTCCACTTGACCTGCACAACCAAGAAAGGACACATGAACGCATCACACCTCACGGTCAATCTCTTCTCATTATCCCCTCAAGAGCTCATGGTCAAATTGGCTGCACCTTCGATTCATGGGACGCTTGTAAGACTTGCTCAAATCCTCAAGTTTGAACCTCCCTGGCAGTCAAAATGGGAATTGGCACGTGCTCTAAGCTAAAGGTACAGTGTGAACGAGGTTCCTGTGAATGATCCTTAACCACATTCCTTCTCAATGACAAGAGTTCATTCATTCAACCTTCACACTCCCAAGTAATTTACCACCTCTTGTAAACTATCATTTTGCCCTTTACACTTCTCACGCACCTCTCACAACACCTTCAAGTCTGTATAATTAAACGTACACAAGAAGTCAGTGACCATGAATGAGTCCAAACCCATCTTTCTGAACAAGTCGTGCTCCTGTAGTAAATGGCTACCAAGATGAACTAGTGGACACCCTGCAAGTAACAACCAATAGAGTAAATTATCATTTCAATAAGAAAAACAATTCGTAGAATCTATATTGAAAGTTATTCTTTGAACAAATAAAAAAAAGATAACAGTATAAAGTGCATACTTCTCTTACCTCCAGTAACCCGTTTGAACGTAAACACATCAAAGTCCCATTTGTGAGCTTTCTTCAAGTAACTCTAGATATGAAATTTAAGAAAAATATGAAGGCCCTTGACATCATATGACCCCACAACATACATTGGTCTTTAGTGTCTGCATTTCCACGTCAATGGCAGAAATACTGCAGCCATTCATAGCTGCTCTGAAGTTAGAAGATGGAGTCACGTTTTGCATGGAGCCTCTGCGTCCAGACCTCCACTTAGCTGGCGGTGGGAAATTCACTGTGGGTAATAACATTGAGTATGTGTTAATGTCTGGAGGACTTGTGTGGTTTCTCTGTCATACTGCTAGTTTAACCTTAACTTACTTTCTTCAAAACAAGGGACTTCAGGCAAGTCTGCAGAAGGCCTACGTATCTGTAAGCGGCTCTCAAAAGGGTTTTTTTCACCTGCAAATAAAAGCATGAGTTACATAGATCCTTTAGGTTGCAAGTCATTGTTTAAAAAAAAATTGTAACTCATTGTCATGCTTTTGATTTCTTCTGAATACACACAACCCAAAGCATTGTTCTTACCGAAGTTTGAAGAAGAACACTGACGCTCTGTATTAGCGTTGTTGTTGGCGTTACCGGCGTAGCTAGCTCTGGACGGGGAGGAATGTTGTGACCTCAGTTGTTGCGGCCGTTGATCTTTCTTAGTCCCCCGGCTTTTAGTCAGCTGGCGATTGGGTGAGTGTTCTGGACTATTATACCGGCAAACTCCGGACATATCCCAATAAAGAAAACTAATCTTCTTGCACTGGCACAACTACTCAGCACAACTATTCAGCACAAACTTGACTTCAATTCCACACAGCATTCAACAAATCTGTAATTCATACGCGGCGGTCCGCCTACTTTATACGCCTACCACATAGCGGAAATGAATATACTTCCTCTCAAAATAATAAAAGGCATTTGCATGTACTTCCTCTAAATAAAAAAAAAACGACCACAAAGCACCTACACCCGGAAAAATGTCACACTGTGCTCCTAATGGGACATATATCTAAGGCTTACTTACTGATATTTTTATGTGCTAGTAGTAGGGTGGCTCTTTTAAATGGTAAGCAACCTGAGAATGATGATGATTTGCTCTATTGGGAAAAGGGGGAGTTCTGGTGCCCCAGGAGATGCACATGCTCATTGCAAGAACACATCATCGATTGTTCTTCTCTCCAGTTAAAGGAAATACCAATTGTTCCAGCTTCCACTCAAAGACTGTAAGAACAAATATGTAGGGGGAAAATGGAATGTCACATGATTATAATGAATACGCTACTTGAGTTATACTCTGAGTTATTCTAATTGTTCAGGTATTTGCACAGCAACCTGATTACAGAACTGGTCCAAGACAGGCTGCAACCATTACACCAGTTATCTTACTTGTAAGTCTTATTTATCCATTTACAAGTACATGTTCACTTCAGCCTTCTTTTCTTTTTTTATATAATCAGTCAGGGCTATTTAGAACTGAGAGATTTGCTTATTTATCCACAGACTCTCAGAGGCTATCCAAGATTAACAGCAGGTCAAGGGCCAAAGCAATCAACTTTATAAATATAGTTATTAATTGAGTGGGTGAAACATGTCTGACTGCGTGACTTGTTTGCAGTTGGGAATATACTATGGGAACAAGGGGAAGTACTCAGTGTATCATAGCAAGTTTCCATACAACTTTTTTTAGGTTCTTTTATGTAACTGGCATTACATATAATTTCTATTTCCCCCTTTGTATAGAATTTTGAGTGGCAACATGATCAGCAAGATTCAAGATGGTGTCTTTATGGGCATGAAGAAGCTCAAATACTTGTAAGTATCTCAGGGTGTGGATCAGTTAAGTATCACAACATAAACTATAACTATAATGTGTAAGTCGGGCAGACAGGTCTTCATTTTCCCATTTCTGGTCACTTCTAGTTGTGAATTTTAATGGAATTACACAAGTTATTTCTAATGTGCCAGGTCATTATTTATGATAGCATATTTATGATTTGAGCTCCAGCACAAATGGTGAGTGAGCCATTGTGCACAAGTAACAATGATCTTCCCAAGTAATGGTAGCTTAAAATAAGCCATTCTGACTAACTACATGACCAGTAGCTCCTGAGAGAAGCACTCTGCTACTAACACAAATGATCGGTTTAATTTTTTTTTTGCATAAGGCAAAGGGTTGAGTGCCATAGTAACCACTTGCTGCAACTTGTAATTTTCCACCACCATTAATTCTAATAATTAGAAATTAACTCCGGTAAGTTTGTAAGACTTAATTGTGTCCCGTGACAGTCAGAGACAATGTCATTCAAAGAGGTAAATGATTAAATTTCCAAAGATGATACAGGTAAAAAATCAATAAACCAAAGAATTCTGTTTAGTGGAATATGGGACGGGGTCGACTACCAAGCGAACACAATAATGTGAGGGTCGAAGTACAAAAATGACATGTGCATTTATACATAATATAGGTGGCGAGCGAGCGAAGTGAGCGAGACACTCTCAGGGATAACACAATTGAAAATCGGGGATGTTTGTTTGTTTATATATATGATTGGACGTACGTATGTCATTTTGTACTTTGACCCTCGCGTATTTTTGTGTTCACTCCGTGTTCGACCCCGTCCCAAACTTCACTAAACAGAATCCTTCGGTTTAGCGATCATTACCCGTATCACCCTAGAAATTGAATTGTTTACCGCTTTGAATTCTTTTGCGGGTGCAGTTAAAACTCAAAAACTTATGGGAGCACCATTTCTATTTGAGTTAGTGGCGGTGGTAAGTTAATACGCTATTTGTCACAGTTATAAGCACTACGCAACAGTATTTACTTGAAAATGTCCACTAGACTAACATCGAAGGTAAGTCTTGCGTAGGTATGTTCAGTTGTGTGAAAGTATTGTGTGTTACAACTACTACACAAAGAAAAAGTTTAAATAACGTGACTTTATTTTGTTGGTTCTTTTTCAATTCAAGCAGTTGCGGGGAGCGGTTACTATGACATTGAATCCCCTTTACTGCATATACGTAATTTAAAAACTCGACTTTATTTTAGTAGCTTGAGTGTTAGTAGTTAGAATCAATCGTTTAACAATAGTGTGGTTTAAGGCTCGCTCGCCATTTGTGCTCAAGCACACCACTAGCATATAAAGAAATATCCCCAATTTTTTTTATTGTGTTACCCCTAATAGTGTCTCACTCGCTTGCTCACTCACCCATTATTATTATTATTATTATTATTATTATTATTATATTATTACTACAACTACTACTACTATTATTATCAGTATTATTATTGTTATTATTATTATTATTACTACTACTACTACTATTATTATCATTATTATCATTATTAATATTATTATTATTATATTATAGTCATCGTCATCATTATCACCACCATTTTTATGGTGCTACGTGACCACTAGCATTATCAATGGTTCGATTGCTGGATTAAGTCATTGTTTGTATAATATGTTTTGACAGCAACATTACTAATTATAGTGCATTTTGAAGCTCATTCTGTCTTCCCGTAGTAAGACTTGTAGCTATCATAGTTTACTATGCAAGTGAAGAGATATATGGTCGTCTTATAGTGACCTTTCTGTGTAAGACATGATATCCAACATTTTAGGAGATAAAGTGAGTATGTAGTGCACTCTAGCCAGCAGAGCTATGAATATACATGCCTTATAAATATAGTTATAGACAATTGCAGCTACCATCCTTACTTTTAATCTTTTTTATTATTTTTATTTTATTTTTAGCCGATGGCATTGTAGAGCGTGACAATCTGTGCTTGAGTTATGTGACCTTAGTGAGGTCAACTGTTGTCAAATATTTTTATTTTAGCTCACTGGTTGCTGTTTGTCCTATGAATAATTGCCGAGTCATCATGACTGGTGTGGGTGTCATTGAGCATCATATAATTGGATCCTTTAGGAATGACCCTTTGATGCTATTTTTAATGCAGTAGGTAATTTATTAAGTTGTAGATAGTCCCTTCTTTATAGCAATGGTCGAATCTGATGAGTACTTCAAGCAGTTGTTTGAGGATACATGGAATTAAATTGTTTATATAAACAAAACTTATAATTTGTTGTGGTTTTTGTTTTAAAACTATTTTCTCATCGTCACCATCATCATTATCATCATCATCATCAGTAATAATAATAATAATAACAACAGCAACAATGATAATAATCACAATAATAATAATAATTATTATAATTGTAATAATAATATAGTAAGAATATAAATAATATTATTCTATCACTTAATAATTTCTTTCTCAGCCTTTTTTTTACTCATTAGATGTATTCTCTCTCTTCACAGGCTTTTTAAACAATACAGAGTTAAAAATATTTGGTCACCACTGGGAATCAAACCCAGAACCTTTGTGTGTTAAGCAAGTGGTCCTGCGGTGGCAACCAAATATGTTTAATTTCTGTATTGTTTAAAAAGCCTGTGAAAAAGAGAGAATACATCTAATATTATTTTATTATTGTTGTTATGACTATTATTATTATTATTATTATTATTATTATTGTTATTGTTATTATTATTATTATTATTATTATTATTATTATGAGGAATTCAAATAAACTAATACATATAAGTAAATAAATTTTCTTACATTAATACCATAGCTGAGTTATTTTTCAATACAAAAAAGTGTGGTATTATTTTAAAGGACCACAGCAGTGGACAACTGAAATGATGATCTGACTGGTCACAGCGATCTCTCCCTCATTTGATTCACTAGGTGATAATGCTGCGATATTCCTGGGCTACACTATTTAGCAGCGAAAAGAAAATATGAGATGGCAGAATTAGCATCAGTGGGATGACTTCTTTGACTAAAATATAATACAAAAAACAAAATTGTTATTTTTGGATGTAGTATTAACATATGATAGCATGAAGCACTGAGAGGTTTGGGCATAGTACTTGTGCAGTGAGAATTTTCACTCGGCTTCACTACATGAATGTTTTCTTGCCACCACTCGTGCTATTAATCCCGAGTACCACAGTTTTCCGTGCTATCATATCTCCACATACAGCATGTATCAAAAGATTTTTTTCCCTCCTACTTTAAGTAATTGAATAATTATTTTATTAGAATGTCACCAGTGCCCCACCATGCAGGACATAAGAGTTGAACCCTGTATTAGTTTCCTTAATCAACTGTGAAATATCAAAGAAATTTACCACCGCATATTTCTGGTTCTTTACTTCCCTCGTCATTGGACCAAATGTCCTCAGGCACAAATCCAATAGCCATTATTATTTCAATTTTTAAGCTATAGGCAGGTTTTCTGTGGTACATGACCATTTACATCTGTGGTATGTGTGACCCTTCTGACCTCTTGCAAATAATAATAATTTTTATCTCTAATGATGATTGTACTATAGCAATGAATGCTTGTAGTAATTTATTTATTTTTAGCAGGTGGTATTGTGTGAGCGTGACTATTTCTATCTCTGCTATGTGACCTTCGTGAGGTCAATTGTTATCAAATATTTAATATTAGTCTACTGGTTACTATACGTGATATGAATATTTGCCGAGTCATCATAATTGGTAGTTGAATTGTGATGATGTCATTGATGTCATTGAGCATCATCAGACATGGGGTGGGACTTGATTGTATGGTCTTAACTACTTGTATTTGCAACTTCAACTAAACTGAAACCAAACAAGCAGTTAATTTTGAAAGATTTCTTCTTTCAATTTTTTTAAAATTTATTGGTAAATTAAATGGTTAATAATTAATGGTTCTCTTTTTTCCTCTCATAATATTTTCACATAATGCATTTAGTAAGCAGGGTATTTTTTTAGAATCAAGCTTTTGAGGGTCAAATCATAATTTTGAAATTTCAGGAGGGGCTCTCATTTCCATGAAATTGATGAAAATTTTGTAAAAAATGAAGGTCGTAATAATTTCGTGGGGGGGGGGGGGGGGGGGGCGAATGCCCCTCTTAGAAGGCCTAAAAAAATCCGATATAAGTATACAATACAGCAAAAATGTCACGTGTTACTATTATCCCTCCCACTATGCTCTACAGAACACCTCCAACCATCTTCCTCCTACACAAACTAAGAGAAGGTGAATTGTGGGGCCATGCCCACCTCCTAGGAGGTTAAGTGAACTGCCCAATCGAAAGTTAGTTTTTATGCGTTTCCTATGCCTAGAGCCATGGTACAAGTCAGTTGCACCCCAGGGATTTACACTATGACCCTCAGTCGTGTAAATTTCATACCAACCTCTATGTCATAGTGGAACCTGTTAAAAAAAATGATGGAGAGGCCTTGTGTTCTAGAAAGTAAATGATCTTTAATCCTTAATTTTTTGAAGTTGTAACCATTCAAAGTTTTACTGTTCACACAATACCAGTTTTATGTGTGACACAAATTACCTCATGACCTTATTAGTGGATTGTTAAGAAGAGGGAGCACAACTAATGAGAAGAAAGGAATAATAAGATGATGGGACTAAGTATTGAGGGAGTGCAAGTAAAACCCATTACTTCTTTTGAGTGGTGGACTTTTTTCCTGTGGAGCATTAAGTACTCAACAGAGCTTTATTACCTGTGCTCTGTTTGCCAGGGTAACTAGGAAATGGAAGAAGGAGGCTAAATTTGTTTTTGTTTTTACACCCACTCCTAACCACAGGTCATACAGAAAATATTAATATTGCCCAAAGGTCACTAACTTCCTAGTTGATTTCCTTTGAGGAAAATTAAGAAAGCAGCTAAGTCTAATTATTAATTCTTGCAGTAAAACTGTAATTACTTTTTAAATTATTTTGACAATCAGTCGAGAGGTGGAAATACACCAAACAATTTCAATATGGATATCTCTGATTGCCGGGGTGACATATAGTGTGGTTCTCTGGTATGGTTGCTGGGCGACATAAGTAGTTACAGTGAATTAGTGATGAGGCTTGGTGGGTGTGGTTGTCACACATGTAATCTTTACTAATTGAAATAATATACATGTAGTACAAAGCTAAAGTTGAGTTCACCGAGTAGTAAGAATGCATGTAACAAGCAAATGTAAAGTATATGTATTACACTTTATATAGGCATAGTAGTGTGGGTTTTTAAAATAGGTGTGGCACAATACAGCAGTGTTTCCCACCCCCCAGTGAAATATCCTGTATGACACACCATGCTATCTATAGCTATATGGAGATGTGGGGCACAACATGGCAAGTACCAAGCTCTTGAGGGAGTGAATATGTTTTTTTTATTTTTTTATTTTTTTTATTTTTATTTTTTATTTTTTTTTTATTGCTTTGCTGATAAACTGACAGGAGAGGCCAACTAGCTCAGCTATTCTTAAGGCCTTCCTAACATAAAGGGGAGGGGAAACTCACACACAAGCACACAAAAATGGGGTAGTAATGAAATGAAATAAATGAATAAATTGATAAGTGAGTTATGACAAGTAAAGGTGTTTTAGTTTTAGTTTGAAGGAGAGAGTTGAAGAGGCCGAGGCAACATCATCAGGGATGGCATTCCACTTTCCCACCACGTCTATTGGAAAGAAGTTCCTTAGATGGTTGGTTCGGACGCGGGGGCGGAAGAGTGGCATAGAGTTTTTGTGCTGCATACCTGGCCTGGGGTGTGGCGTGAACAATGAGTCAGGCACAAGAGAGTCGCCTTGGAGAATGCGCCTGCAGAGGCTGATCTTCTGCACTAGTCTCCTGCAGGCCAGAAATGGAGGCTTGCCTTCAGCTCAGATGGACTTGTAGACCATTCGTTGGTGACCACACGAGCTGCGAAATTTTGGCATCTCTCAAGGGCCTGGATGTGGCACTTCTGAGCAGGGTCCCAGATGGGCGAGGAGTAGTCCAGGACGGGAAGAACTAGTGCCTTGTAGAGGTGGTTAGGACTAGGTCTATGGTAGAGCTTGAATGGTTGGTGACACGTGTTGGTTCATCCATGAGTTGATGAAGACCCAAACCATTGATCACGGACAGGAAGTTTCTTGTGAGCGGCGATTGAGGGTCATTCATGCCAACATTGAAGTCACCAACAATCATGATGTTGCGGTATTTAGACAGGTGGCATGATCCGAGGGCAACTTCCAAGCTAGAAAGGTCGCAGTCAGTGTCGGGGGACCTGTAGACAACAGCAACTAGCACCAGCCCAGACTTGCCCTTCACTTCAGCAGAAAGCAGTTCATACTCCTTACAGTAGGTGACCTTCCCGACTGGAGCAGAGTTGTGAATGAACAGAGCAATACCGCCACCATGCCTGTCTCTATCCCTCCTGAACAAACGGTAGTTAGGGAGGCTCACCTCACAGTCCTGAATGGACGAGTCTAGCCAGGTTTCACAGAGGGCGATGGCACTTGGAGAGTCAGGGAGACAGCAGATGTATCTAAGCTCATCCATCTTTGGAATCAGGCTCCTGCAGTTAGAGAAATAGATAGAGAGAGAACTGGCAGGCTTGTTGAAGTTGACGGTGCAGGCAGTCGCACGGGCGGGAGAAGCAACGGGGCGGGGCGGATCCAGACTCGTGGTGGAAGTAAGAGAGTGGTCGGCGAAAGGAAGGGCCTTGTGCTCACATGTGGTGCAGCACCAACCGCCCTTTGAGAGCTGGAGTTCACGATATTGACTTGCGGTTAGATGGGAGCAGCGGCAGTGGATCCAGGATAGACAGACCTCACAGAAAACCGCCGGTTGATGGCCCTTGACCTGCTTCCCGCAGACACCACAAGGGAACTTCACAGCTGCTTTAGTGCGCATTATTTCTAGACTCGTCATGCACAGGTGTGCTAGCTAGGTCACACTGACACAAATGTTGGCAATGTCTCAAATATCTATTGTTCTCTGTCTCTAAATGCAGCTGTATAAATACTGAGTAGTTCTGACTAGAGTTTCAAAATATTGGGGGAAGTGGGTACACGTGCCCCCCCAGTGCCTCCTTCCCCCCAGTTCCTACACCTATGTGATATGAATTAGATGTTCAACTTCACATTGTCTGGCTACTACTTCTAGATGGATTCCAGGCACAGCTATGCATAAAGTAAATGCCAACAAAAGTGAGAAATACCATAACAACACAACAATAATTTTATACTACCTTCATAATCAAGCCCCTATAAGGTGGGATCAACTAGTGTTCAGTTGTTTTATTTGAGAACATTCAGATGATATGCAGTAGACTTTGAAGCTTATTCCATGCAGCCTTTGTGGGTGTCGCCTACTGCAGTTCAGCTGCTAATCATTTGTCCCTATTACAGTACTGCTAGTCCCATTACCACTCTCTTGGTTACCATGGTGGCACTCCTCCCCAGTTGATGATGACATTTGACATCACCTTTGGTGCCTTGAGGTTAGAATTAACACATTGCAAAGGTCCATGGAAAAATATTCGATGATGTACACTCTTCTGTAGAGTCAACATTTTGAAGTGGACATTGCCATATCTTGAAGATCTAGCTAGGCCCTTGTCACATCTTAATAGCCCCTAGTCACATCTTGAAGATCTAACTACGCCCTAGTCACATCTTGAAGATCTAACTACGCCCTAGTCACATCTTGAAGATCTAACTACGCCCTAGTCACATCTTGAAGATCTAGCTAGGCCCTAGTCACATCTTGAAGATCTAACTACGCCCTAGTCACATCTTGAAGATCTAACTACGCCCTAGTCACATCTTGAAGATCTAACTATGCCCTAGTCACATCTTGAAGATCTAACTACGCCCTAGTCACATCTTGAAGATCTAGCTAGGCCCTAGTCACATCTTGAAGATCTAGCTAGGCCCTAGTCACATCTTGAAGATCTAACTACGCCCTAGTCACATCTTGAAGATCTAGCTAGGCCCTAGTCACATCTTGAAGATCTAGCTAGGCCCTAGTCATATCTTGAAGATCTAGCTAGGCCCTAGTCACATCTTGAAGTGAATGTAGCTATAATAGTCCGCCCACAGAGGATAATATCTTTAATTAGAAAGTGGTCAATTTTATTCCCTTAATTAAGAATCCGCAAGATTGAAGTGTGGCAGTGTCTCCAATGAGCTCTAGCTGTCCTAGTCATTATGTTGCCATAGAACTGATAATTCCTGGCGCAACCAGGTTACTCAATCAGTGTGGGTCATATAGCACTATCATTGAAACAATAAAAAATTAAACAAAAATTATCATCTTGTAAGTGCTGAGTAGTGGAGAGGAATTTTGTGGAAGAGCTTGTACTATTGACGTGAACATCCTAAAGAGAAGGTCACAGGTCAATTCCTCCAAAACAGCTAATTACTGTCTGCTTACAGTTCCAGTGCATGCTCAATGAAATGTTTTTTGTGTCTGAGGAAGCTGGACTCTAAAGCAACCAAGGAAGTGTGTGGATGTAGATGTGGCTTGGTACTTGATTATCAGAGTTTGTAGGAGAAGTTACGTTGGTGTGTTTTCTGAAATTTCCTTCTTTGACGCTGGGCATGGAATTTTTCTAAGGGTATTTCCAGAAATAATGGCAGCTATTCTGTTATTCACACGATCTTGATCAAATGCTTGAACAAGCAGTCCAAGTGGACTGACTGGCTGGTTCATTGTAATCTTTGTATACAGCCACAATTCATAGCTGATCCTCATCCTTCTCCCCTCCTCCCTCCTCCGACAGCACTGCCCATGGTTTTAATCAAACTATGCACTGGCTCTGCATGTTTCCAAACAAGTGACCCTGTTGATTAACACTTCTGAGAATAGCCGATAGTTATGTACTATAGTCAGTTACATGAGAACTCCAATGTGAGTGCCATTTGGTTGTGGTGTATTAGTAGTATTAATCCTAAGTGTTGTTTCTCTGCCAGGTTCCATTCTCGCTCATTGGGTTTGGATTAGACAGTTCTTATGTGATAGGTTAGCTGGGGTACATACATCTCTTACAAGAAGTGGGTCCTATGGCTTTGCAGTCCTGGTATTGTTTGTCTGACGTCACTAAACATGTCACTGAATTCCTACACATCAAGTGATGCTTGTTTAACATACTTGTTTAACATACATCTGTCAAAGCCCTCACCAGGTGCCATCTTCAATATGCTGTCAGGTACACTCTTGCCATTTAGGTACAATCTAATGCATGCATCGACCAGTCATACATGCCTTTAAATCATAATCTGTGACCTCAGGTTGTCTGGACGACATTGTTGATTGTTGCCAGTGACTCCCAATTAGTTGTTGTCCAACAACCCATAGAGATGGCGCCTGGTGAGGACCCATTTTTTGTAAAATATGTATGTATGTACCCAGCTAACATAAGAACCATCTAATCCAACTCAATGCATTATTTTAGTGTCATTATTATGATCTAAAAGCTCATACAGTAGATATAACTAAATCGTAAAAAAAAGGTGTTGGCAGTTAAACTCTTTTTAAGTTACAAAAAAAGCAGCAGCTTACTCTTTGATTAGTTACTAAGATGACATAGTAGCCCATGCTGCAACACAGGAGTAGCTTGACCGCCATATTGCACCAGACTTGCTTTCAATACTTACTACTAAAGTGATCTCATTAGTTACCACACAGATTATTAAGGGAAAATTGTTAGCTTTACATATCTATATTTTCATCATCAATCTCTATTTGGAAAGACTTTGGGCTTAACCTTGAATTTCTTGCTGATGTATTTCAGTATCACATAAGTGTTTAATACTTTACATGATATTGAAAGCTGGTCATTGAACGGGCGCTAAAGCAGCTGTGCATAACAAGAGTAATCACTGAAAGTGAATCAAGGTCAATGTCAACTGTAAATGAACTTGTTGGACTAGCCATACAATATTGGAGTTATACGGTTCACGCCATCGTTTCATTCCTCCTCAGCTTATGAGAGAAGATTAGGGAATTAGTTACTCTGTTAAAGTATTCCAGAATGAATGTTATCATAAAGTAAAGTGAAGCCTCTACAGGTTATTGCTTTATTGGATATAATTAATATATAGAATGCCTTGGATGCAATCCTACCACTCACTGATGTTCCCAATCAGCCAGGCCTTGCATTAGTCTTTTTTACATCTCTTGAAGAAGAAAAACTAATCCTTTCTCTCCATTTATGCAATATTTGATCAACGGTCTTCTCTTTTTCAAGTTCTATTCATCAAATAACCATAGGCTGGTGCTGTGACTGCAGATTACTTTATCCATGCTTAATGTGTGAATCAGGAAGTGAAGTAGATCATCACTAGATACAGTAATTGGGAGAGGACACCATGTCTCTCAAGCCACAGAACCCCCCCCCCCCCCCCCCCCCTTCACTCCTCCCTGCCCTGCCCTGCCCCCTGAAAGGAGTGTTTGAATGAACCAAGATTTTAATTTAATATTAAAATGAGCAATTAATATATTCGTTGTTTTATAATGCATCACCTGGAGACACAAGAATGAGAGGACTAGCAAAAACAACAAATAACATGTTAGCTGCTACAAATGTGAAAGAATGGAGTTATCTCATTGTTAGTTCACTGTAGCACATTCCCTTCAAAATTCAATTGTAAAAAAAAAAGTTCCGGTTGTGGCTTTTCCTGGAAACTTGGGGTGTCCCATATGCCGCTCGGCTATTAATTTAATTATTCATTGGCAGCTAATGTCAGTAATTTCCTCGAGAGAACTTGTGCTGTTTAATGAGCTGTGTGAGTGTGTGGGATGGGAGGGGGTATAGGAAGTGCATGTTGCAGCTGCTTTAGAGTGTGGTGTGTGTGCTACACAACTTGCACAGATTTTCACGTCAATTTCAATTTAAAGTGAAGATTAGGACACGAGTGTTATATTTATGTATGTATATTATGTATGTAACGTTAAATAATAATAATAATAATATTGTTGTTATTATTATTATTATTATTATTATTATTATTATTATTATTATTATTAATTGTAGGATTTTGGATTCTAACAATATTTCCAGTTTGTCAAGTAATGCATTTGGAGGCATCAAGCACATTGAGACTATGTAAGTCAACACCCAGGGAACTAGCCGCCTCAAATACCAATACAACTTTTGCCAGGTGTATTTAACGCCATTGTTATATCTCGCGAGACCGTTAATAAATACTTTCCAAATAAGTCCCTGATGGGCGATTATTTTGCAATCTGTGCGCTACTAATGGCAGAACTTGAAGTATTCATAGACAGTGTGCGTATCCAAGCCAATTGTCCCTAGCTCACCAGCATATGTGTCCCCTACACTTCCAAGAATCAGGGTCAAGTTGTGACATTGCAAAATTCTAGCTATACAAGAACTATGTGCGAGGGAAAGATACGGGGAAGCCTTTGAGTCAGTTTTCATATGGCTGGGGTCAATTGTCAATGAAGCTTTACAAGTTTATAGTGGCATTTAAGCATGCATGATGCCTACAGTCTGTATGTGTCGTGTGCGTGTGTGTGTGTATGTGTATAGATCTCTTGCTAGGAACAGGCTAGACCACATTTCTGGAAGCACCTTTTCTCATAACAAGCAAGCAATGCTGATGTAAGTGGAAGAGTCACAAGAATACTTTCAACATTTAAACTTCCAATACATTCTTTCATCCATTGCTTTAGTTATAAACCCCCATCTGCTGGGGTTGTCATGCCAACAAAAAATTCCAGGGACTAAAGTTATAGTTGATGATGTATATTTGAATTATCATGTTACTGACATGGCGGGTATATCACTTTTGATTTGTACCGAGAAGTATAGAGAGTATGTACACGTATTATAATAAATACTCATTCAGCTTTGGTTTGTGTATAGTAATCTTCAGGGCAACTTGATACGTCATGTGGACAAGGAATCCTTCAATGGTCTTCACAACCTAATCACTCTGTGAGTCAATGCTGCCTCAGGCAGTCTCACCATAGCAACGAGTCCATACAAATATGGAAATGCGAAGTGTACACTGTATGGAATACCATAATTCATGCTTCAATTTTATTCCTTCCATAAATAGAGAAGAAGACTATGGTGTGTGGATAATGACCTTTAGCATTACTGTATGATTTTATGTTAACAAGTCAAGAACAAGACAAGAAAAGTTTGAGTTCTTTAAGTTGGCCTTGGATCACAAATAGAACAATAAAACGGGCTGGTTAGAGAACGTACTGATTTTTTAATATTAAGAAATTCAGGGGGAGGGGGATGACAGTAATAAATGTATCCTCCTCCCCCCAACCCTACCCGAACCCTTCCACCCAATCTTTCATCTCCCTATCTTACCCTTGAACCAAGCTACCAATGATATAGCCATCCTTCCCTTCACGTCATGCACCAGCTAACTAATTAGGTTACGAATAATTAATTGTGATTCACTGGCATTAACATTTGCAGTTCGTTTGATGTGCAGACATTTAAAAGAAGTCCACTCCAACATATTTTTGTAGTTAATTTTTAATTCACTGCATCCAAGTCACGTAAAGACATAATTAAATATGCTAATAATTTCACGTAATTAGATTATTATGCTGTGACGTAAAGCCGTGCTTCAGTTGTTGGCATGTGTGCGTCGTAGAGTGTGCATTATTGTTGTCACTTGCTGTGTCATGCCGGTCATGCATGCAGATGAAGAGATTTCACTGACGTATAAGGACTAAGGTCACTTCTGGTGTCGCGGAGGGCCCCTATCGTGTGGTTTATTAGCCATTAGAGATGTAAACAAAACCAAACCCCAAGAGTGTGCCTAACCAGACCACAGGAATGCTAAGTGGGCCTTTGAATATATGAATATCATTAATCTGGTAAATGTATAAATTAAGTTATTCAGAGGGATGATCTTTCACCCTTCTGAATCTAGGAAGTCCCTTTTTTTGTGAGTCAACATCTTGCACTGAATATTACACAGGATGAGACACACTCTCGCTCCACACGGTCCAGTTTGTTTCTGTAGCCGGCTCTAGACTCATATCTGAAGTCTGCCGGATGTGACTCTCCAGACGTATTAGCTTATCACTCACGGTTGTTGCAAATAGAATTCATGAGTACGTGTCTAGCTGGGGCAGCCATTACATGCACTAACCTCTCAGATGTATGTCAGGTCAGATCAAGTGATAGATGAATGAATATATCCTCAGCTGAAGTTCAACATGTAATCTTGTGTCAACAGTGTGACACTATTGGGAGAGGGAGGGTGAGTGGAGAAGGTGGGGGAAAATTAAAAACATCACAGACAGTAATGAACATGTGAGCTCATTTCCATGGTGTCCAAGATTCGAGAGAACTTTACATTGCACTTTACTACTCAATAATAGTGTCCATTATTTTTGAGTGAAGTCCTATTTTTCACAGAGAGAGTGTGTGAATGAGAATGAGTGAGGGTTGAAATGTGTAAGGAAGTGAGGGAGAGAGTACGAGTGGAGAGGAGTTAAATTTTAGGATGCGGGGGTTAACTTTTTTTTTTATTTACATTTCTAGTGTTTGTGTTTGCTTACAGGAACCTTGAGGAGAACTTGCTGGATGGGAGTGTATTCCAGTCTGTTCAGAACCTCCCAAAACTTGTCACCCTGTAAGTTAATTGCAGATCTTCAAGACCAATTTATCAAATTAGGGTATGGTCCAATTGCAGCTGATTCTAGCAAACTTAAAAAAACTTAATATTCAAGTTAACATTAATTCTGATATTGGCCATTATTCATGCAATTTAGTACTTTTCCTTTCAGCTACAATTGTTAGTTTTGCCAAGTGGCACTCTCTTGCTTGAATTGGAGGTTATCAACGAGTGAGGTAAGACAGAGGGACACACAGAAAACTAACACAGATGCACAAACACACAGACACACACACACAACACAAGGATTACGTGCTGGCATGTAGGAAACATTCCAACTCTGAACTTGCTAAACAATAAACATTGTGCTTCTGTCACTTCAAGAATGAATAGACATTTTACTATTATAGCTTACACTGATTGTTTGTGTAAGGTAAAGGGTGAAAATTTTCCTTTTCAATTATGACCTGCACTCATAATTGAAGATATAAACATGAGAAAGTTAGGAGACAGGAACACATTTGTCACACTTGCTGGTGGCCTGTTGCATAATTGAACACATTTGATATGCTTGTAGCAGTAAACTCGAGGCTTATACGGCTAATAATATTGTATTTTAGCTGAGCCCCACATTTTGACTTTTGCCAAAGTTCTCCTGGGAGAAGAAGTTGACATGTTGGGATATGTGACATACTGTATAAGCAGAAGATATTACTGTAGGTATACATGTAATTATTTCAGCTGAGAATGACTGGCTGGTTTGTAACTATATTTTCTTACACTAGTATGAGTATAGATATAAATCGAATGAGTATAGATAAATATTTTGTTGTTGTTGTTGTTGTTATTTTGTATCTTGTAGTCGGCTTAATAGCAACAAAATCCAAAATCTCCCGCCAGACGGACTTCATCTACCATCACTAAAGCACTTGTGAGTTCCGGAACGCACAATTAAACTGTCCCAGTGCAGTGAACACGTAATGGCTCAATATTGTTGAAGGATTGTGCAACGCTTGATTTGGTCATGGCTCATAAGCATGACAAGCTTAAGACGGCAAGAATATCGGAGCTATTGTTAGCTTGCCAAGTGGAATGAGTTTGACTACCACTTCTGAAAGTTTACAAATCTCAAGTTGTCTTCCTCTTGTTTCAAATTATTTATTTTCTGGGTAATGTTGCTTTTTTTTTCTGTGCAGGAACCTTCACTCCAATTCAATCAGTTTCCTTCCGGAAGTGGTTTTGAATAACTGCTCTTCTCTAGAAACCATGTACGCAAATGACTGTAGTTACGTAAGATTGTGTTTACGCAAAATATGTTTATGTAAAATTGCTCATTTAATTTACAAGATTTGAGGAAGTGATCATTAGGTCAACAGAAATTAGATGACGTACATTTTAACAAATTCCCACTCCTGCATGTTTCTTGTGTAGCCACATTTAATGCTGGAAAGTGGGGGGGGGGGGGGAAAGAAGAACAAAGGGTGGTTCACTTACCAATATCATGGATTTTTTTTACCTAGTTTGCCACACACCCACTCGCCCTTATTCCCCCTGAAAATTATTAAGATCTTCGTGGAGAAAATTATCCACAAAAACAACCCCCCCCCCCCTCTGTAATTTTGCATGTGTTGATTTGACCTTCCTAAAAACCATTTCTGAAAATTTCTATATTGTGTGTCTCTGTACTTTTGTGTACTAGTGTGCTTGGCAACAACAAGATTGAAGATGTCAATGAGAATGTTTTCAATGGATGTTTTAATCTTATGAAAATGTAAGCTAATATCATGATGTTGTAAAGATAAGCCGGCCAGGGTGAACAACATGCTTCATATTCACACAAGTTGCAGAGCCTTTAAACATCTTCTACAATGTTATTTAGACAACTGCAGAACAACAGGCTGAAGGCAGTCTCACTTAAAACCTTTGCTGGACTTTCTTCTGTAAAGGAAATGTAAGGCTATCACTTCCATTAATGGATCGTAGCTGAAGTGTATGTTTATTATATTTTTAGTTACCTTAGCAACAACCAGTTGATGGGAGTGGCCGTGGGAACATTCCAGGGATTGAGTGCTCTAGTTACACTGTAAGTCGAGACAATCTCCATTTTTGTTTAGCAGAGGTTTATGTGGTCATGTGACATTCAGCCTTATGTTGTTGAGGTCTATAACTTAGCGCTGTGCTTAGAAGCACGTATTGGAAGCAAGTTATGTATTATGTGAAAAGATTTTAAAACAGTATTGTTTTAGCAATTACATGAGTTCTGTTGCCTTTTACCTATACTATATTTGTCACATTTGGCGGTTAAAAAGAATATATTGTCAGCTGGCATGGCCTTAATCCTTCCTGCAATGGTCATCGTGTGCATTACTTGGTATGCCACACATGTGTTCATATCTATCTGTGACATGATTGTCTTATAAGGTATGTACATGCAATTGGCTTCAATTTGATAGCAACCCATTACTCTTATTTTGCTCTTCTATCATTCTCCAAACAAAACAATAACAAGTTGGAGTCATAATTGAGGTTGTAATGACTTAAATTTCCAATTTTATTTGTTAATTTTTCCAATTTTACATAACTGTGATGCTAAATTGCTTGCATTCGTTATATCTTTTCACTAAAAACTTTCCTGCATTTAGCTTTTTTTTTTTCTTTTTCTTTTTTTTCTTTTCTTTTCTTATTTACTTAGGAGGATGTTTTCTATTATTAACTGATATTTTGTGCAGCCATTATAATTGACATGAAAACATCCTTGAAGCATAAAAAAAAAAAAAGAACTATCACATTAAATGACCCTGCCCTTCCCCTCCAACAATGCAGGCAATTCCCTGAAGTGTTTGGTGTAAAGTGAAGAAATTAATTTCTGTTCCAGCATTTGAGACAATTTCTGATCCAAAGTTTGTAGAAAAAGAAATAAGTTAAAATAACAGACTAAAACTCAATTAAGCAAAAAAAAAAAAAAAAATTGAGCCATGACTAATATTCAGGTCTTTTGATGACTTCATTATTGTAATAGCAAATTTTCTCGTTATAACAGCCAATATTATGTTAATTATAACTTAACCCGACGTTTCGACTTCTTGCCAAAGTCCTCTTCATGATTCAACTGAAGTCGAACTCTCTGTGGTGATATAATAAATACAGTGTAAACAGCAAGATTACTGGAGGGTACGCTTACTGTTTATTAAACAGTGGTGTAGGAAGATGTTTCGGTATTGGTGGGGAGGGGGGGGGGCTCCAAAGGCTTGTCTTTTATGTGGTTAAAATTGTTCATGTGAGAAATCACCTTGTGAGATAGTGCCTCAAAATTATGGGGCTCCAGCCCCCAGAGCCCCCCACCCCTTCCTATGCCACAGTTATATCCTGAAGGGTGATTTGCACGCAGCATAGACAGCCAGCATCCTGGAAGCTCTAAGCCTATGTCTCTGTTAAACTTGTTGTTGTCATGTATCATCTGTATGTGTAGAGCTTCCTTGATCTTTAACTCACATTTCTTATCACTTTTTGTTCAAGCCTTCTAGTTGTTTCACCTATCTATATAACCTTTACCACAGCTGCAGGGTATACTATACACTATGGATGACTCGGTGGTAATGGGTATAGTATCTTTGACTTTAGTAAGATGTGATCTTAGTGTCTTAAGTCAAAGATACTATACCCATCACCACCGAGTCATCCATAGTGTATAGTATACCCTGCAGCTGTGGTAAAGGTTATATAGAAACAACTAGAAGGCTTGAACAGAAAGTGATACGAAATGTGAGTTAAAGATCAAAGAAGCTCTACACATACAGATGACACCAGAAACAACAAGTTTAACAGAGACATAGGCTTAGAGCTTCCAGGATGCTGGCTGTCTTTGCTGCGTGCAAATCACCCTTCAGGATATAAACAGTAAACGTACTCTCTTTGCTATTTACATTTTGTCTTTCATATCACCATGGAGAGTTCGACCTCAGTTGACTTCTGAAGAGTGCTTTATTGACTGTTAGAATGAGAAAATTGCTATTATTATAATTATTTCAGCCGAGAATGACTGAATAACTTAATTACTAGTGATGTGCTTCAGCACATATGGCGAGCGAGCTGGTCTGACTGAAATTTAAATTTGAATGCTAGCTGCTAATAATTTTTGTTAAATATTTTTGTTTAGTTTACTGCCATTCTTTAACAACACAAAACACTTTATACATACTTGTTCACTGGTATACCAGCTCAAGACCTGTGTTGTATTCTCTTCGTGACTTGACTATTGGACAAAGGATTTTCAGGGGTAAGTCATCAAATTTCCAAGGTTGATAGGGGTAAGTATCGACAAACTAACGGTTTTAGTTTAAGCTAGTTGCCTTTCCAAAGTACGCTCTGTTCAAAATGCTCTATTGTACCAGAGCTCTAGTAGATATAGCAATATGTTGTATTTTCTTAGTGACTTGACTATTGGACTTTGGATTTTCAAGTAAGAACAAATCTGTTACGTATGACTAACAGCGCTTTACTAAGTTCACTTACCACCGCCACTAAAAAAATTAATGAATTTGTCTAACTTTGGAAAACCTAACTGCGAATATCTCTTCCATTCTGTGTCCGTAGCTCTTAGTTCTTTTCTTAGCATTATTTCAAAGTCTTTTGTCCCGAATTTCTTGCACCCGCGCTAATATTTACGTTTTTTACGTTTTTAAGTAGTCTCCGGGGGTGGACACACATTGACCTCTTTGAACTTGGCCATATATTATATATATATATAATTATACCAAAATCTCGAATTTAGACCCGTTAGTGAGAGTCTCGCTTCTCTCACCCAATTATTGCAATGTTTGTAATATTATTTAACAAATTGGCTAATAAGTAATACTCGGGCCTACGGCCCTTGGGCTTCAGTGCACTAAATCCACCAGTACCTAAGCGCGCATGCTCTAACTATTTTAGATCCCATTTACGCATGCCCAGTTTCCACTAGCAACTTTGTTTATCAGCATTTTCGCAGAAATGGCTAAAGGCAAAAAATAGTGCACACTTACCAAGTTAGTACACCTAGTAACAAGATAGCAACGGGATCTAATAATAAATGTAATTATAATGGCAGTGTTTAGGACCATCAGATTCCAGGTATTGTGATGTAACTATACAGTTCATCCAACTATTAGCTAGCTATAGAATGTACTGATTATTAGACAAACTATCAATAGCTATAGCTATGTATCCCATGTAATTAATTCAGCAATGCAGATATTTCTTCTTGTTGTTTTCGTTGTTTTTTTTGTTTTTCAATTTGTAAATTGGAACTTAGCAGCTATGGAAGTATGATGTAAATCAGGGGGAACCTTGGAGACTAAGCCACTCCTCATTGTTGTTAAGAGTTACTATCTTTGGGTGTATTTGTAGCCGAGAATCAACCAGGAAGCCATGAGGTCTGGCTACAGGCCTGGTCAATGGGTCGATCGGTCACCCATCACTACTCACAGTATCATCTTTATCGATGTGCGACATTAAATGCCATAGCACAACTGGCCTGCTGGTGTTGCTTAGCAGTCACTAGGAGCAATGGGAACCATTGGTGTTCATACACTTGACTGGATTAGGAACTACCTTTGCAAAATGCCTACTGAATCATCTCTTTCTTTGTTTGGACACATAATCCACAAACAGTATAGTAAAGTGTGAATGTGCTAAATATAATACTGTAGGCCAGAGTGAAGTGAGCTTATCCTCCATGAAAGTCTTAGGCCAGAGTGAAGTGAGCTTGTCTTGGACTGGAGTGAAGTGAGCTTATCCTTCATGAAAGTCTTGTTATTATATAAAAACAAAAGTACATCAGGAATATTGCCATAAGATCCTTGACTTATTTACACTCAATGAACTGTAAATGTCCAGCCAATGGTAAGTACTGAGGTATGCCCAGCAGTTATTTTAGTCTAAAATGATCCTGTTTTGTCTGGCAGCTGCTTGCTAATTTAAAGTACTGAATGTTCTCACTATTGCTCAGTTTTCCTATGCATTTATTTATTAACATTGTAATTCAACTCAAGTATATGTAAGTGTCAGACTTCATACGATGTAAAATACAGTGGTAAAGGCTTGGGCCTTGGCAATTACATATTATGTGTATGACTATATTGGTAAAGGATATAAAAAACTAAAGTGAGAGCATTTTTTTTGTTTGTTTGTGTGTGTTTTTTTGTTTTTTGTTTATTTGTTTTTTTAAACTTATTTCTGCTGCTGAATGGTGCAGAATACAATTAAAACCATTGATGGAGCTTGAGTTATCTGGTCTCAATATTTTTTTACTAACTAGGTAAAATTAGAGTTACCAGTATCCTCATCTGTGTCATTTGAGTGGTTACAGCAGGTTATAATTATGTGTCCGCTTTCTATATCGTGCCACATATCATGAGTAAGATAAAGAAAGCTGAAATGACACCAGCATTCAAATTTCCATAACATGTTACTATTTTTATACTTTCTTCTTACACAGACATTTGGAGAAAAATGAGATTTCATTCTTGAAAAAGAATGCATTTGCGGATCTTTATCATTTAGAAGCTATGTAAGTTAGATAACACTTGGGGCAAGGAAAATGAAAGAGTTTAGAATTTATGAAGGAAGAAAACAGTTTCAGTTTGTAACTGTTTTGAAGTTTCATGTTTGCAAACCTTGTTATTTTAACTAAGAAATTAAAAGAGATTAGCTAAAAACATCTGTACAGGACTAAAAAACATGTGAATAGTCCGTGTATAACACATGTGACTAGTACATACATGTATATAGGACATGTGAATAGTACATTTACATGTATACATGACCCTTTATGTATGTACATACCGGATTCCTTGCAGAATGTATATACACATGCAGTGAGAACATCTTAATTTAATCCTTCCCTGTTTCTGAGTTAGTAATTCCTGTAGTTATTTTCGAACTAATAAAATTGCTGTGCATCTGGTACAGGGTTATAAGCATTACATGTTCACAGTGCTCATATCTCTGGTGGCTTGCAGATACCTTCAGCATAATCTCATCTCTCACATTGAGCCAGGGACATTCCATAATCTTCCCAGACTTAAAAAAATGTAAGTTCATACTCACAACTATCTGTTAACTTATTTAGTCCCAACTTTCATTAGCTGTTTGCAGCGATTGTCTAGGAACTAGTCTTTATTGAAATAGTGAGACCCTTTACCAACCGTAAGTGCAGGTAAAAGTCTGACATACATACAACACATTGCTTCACAGCACTCCAAAAAGTGTTTTCCAATTATCAAATTCCAACTTTGTGTTGTGACATCATGTTACATTCAGAGGATGAGAACACTGCGCAGTCCATGCAGCCTCTCATATGGTTATAAGCTAAAATTTTGGACTTTCCATTTACTAACGGTTTGATCTTAAACTCAATTACAGGCGGTCATGACACTGTTACAAAGTTCAAACACAGGGCACGGCTTGTTTAACTTCTAGTTACTAAATTCTGAGCTTCAGAGTAAAGATATAGATTTAAAAATATTCTAACAAATAAAATACTGATGCTTTCATTTTATTTTTTATTGGTGAGCTAGCGAAGCAAGCGAGACATTATCAGGGAACACAAGTGAAAATCGGGTATATGTTATATATATATATATATATTTGGTACGTATGCCCCTTAAATGCGCGCGTGGGGACTTTTTTCCTCCTAAAACACGGCTTTTTAGGCTTAACCCCAGTTTCTTCTGATACAACAGCATTAAGGAAGTCTTACTTAAAACTTGGGCTCTAAATTGTAAGATAATTCCTGCGAAAAGCTTGTTTTTTCAAGTCCCAAAATGTTACTGCTACTGTACTATGACATTGAAACCCTTTACCAATGTAATTTCAAAACTTGTCTTTTTTCGGGGCTGTTAATTGCCGCTTGTTGGTTGTCAAGTGCCACTGGTAGCAATAATGGCTAAATATTAATGCTAAGGAAGCAACCATCATTTGGGAAAAGCTGAAGTAAGTACTTAGTTCCATATTTTGTTAGCTAAAATTACAAAAATAACTCTGGCTATTATATTTTTGGTAGAGCTGGGATCTTGTTTGCCAGTTACTAGTAATTGAGGTAGTCTTAAGGCTTAATATTAACACTAAAAACGCCACCACTCCTTGGGGGAAGCGAGTTACTGGTATCTAATTCAGGTAGTCAGAATGGCTTAAATTACAGGGGTTACCACTACTCAAGAAAAGGAGGTAAGTAAGTAATTTTGTATTTGTTTACTTGTTGGACTTTTTTTTTGTAACTGAGAGCTCGTTGAAGTAGTCAGAATGGCTTAAATTTGATACTACAGAAAATTACCATTACTCGGGAAATTAAGGTAAGAAGTAATTGTTTATTTGTTTGCTAAAATTAATGGTGAACTGCTATAACATACTGTTTTGCAAGAACTAAGCTAAAATAAAATTATGCTATAGTTTTATGTAACCTGACTAGGCAGCAGTAGGCCCTGCCGGATTATGCTAGTATTTTTTATGGAATAATAGACATGAAATAGCATAGTGGACTAATTCTAGAATAATAAGGTATTTAGGAGAATAATAAAGAGAACATGAGAATAATCAGTTCATATAATCCTTACTTATAAAGAAAATCAATAGTGGTTTTTTTCCCTCTCTTTTTCTTATACAACAAGGAAGGATATAAACATTTAGAAAGGTGGTTATAAGGTAGATCTTAATTACTTGATTAAAGCAGCTGGGTTGGTGTTGGCCACATGGTTATTGTGTTCCAAGAAAAAATGTTTCAGCTCAGGCTCAGAGTCAGCAAGTCATCTGGAGAATTATGCTAAACAGATTCTCGAACTTTTTTTTTTAGCTGTAGCAGAGCATGTTTTCTCCATTCTTTGAACATTCTTACTGGGATATTCAAAGTTTTCACAGAGAGTAGCTTGCAATATAATAAATCCTCTATATTGAGTAATTCAGTATAACAGTAAGAGAGACTGATTCTTTTACTCATTCATTCCATAACGTACCAACTTTATATAGCTACTGCAGTCATCACTACTGCACTTATTCCTACAATTCCTGTAATTGGAATAATATGAGAATAATAAGAAAAGTTATAGAATAATAATATGCTATTCTTTCGGAATAATAACACATTTTTTGAATAAAAAATAATAATTCTAAAAATTTCAAGCATAATCTGGCAAGCCCTACCAGGCAGGCTCGCTCAATATTTGTGCTCAAGCACACCACTAGTTTATATATGTGTGTGGACGGTATGTCATTTTGTACTTTGACCCTCACATTTTTGTGTTTGCTTCGTGGTCTACCTCTTCCCATACCTCCACTAACAGAATCTTTCCGTTTAGCGATCCCGTATCATTCAAGGGAATTCACCCCTTATATTTCTAAATGCCACCAGACGCACTTAGGTCTTAAAATCTTACTGTTGGGCTCAACACTGCAATAATTCTCTAGAACTTACTGCTATAGTGAAAGGTTACTAGGTATTGAGACCCTTTACCAGACATAATTTCAAAAACTCAGCCTTTTATAGTAACTGTGAGTACTTGTTGTCAAACGCTACAGGTAACTCAGATAGTCAGAACTCAGGAAATCAAGGCAAGAAAGTAGTTTTGTTATGGTCACAGTAGCTACGTACTTAGCTAGCTTTTAGAAATGGACTGATAGTTAACCCTCAGCGCACATGCACGAGAGGGTTATAGTAGTCGTCCTGTTTGTCTGTCTGTCTGTCTGTCACGCTCTGATTTTGGAGATTACTGACAATTAATAGTTGATTTAGGTATGAACTTACTCAGGACGAAGATTTAAGACCTTTTATTGTGCTACTTTTTTTAATTTCGGGCTATTTGTTGAGAAAAAGCGAAGCTTTCAACTCCGCGTAGGTACCAGCTTTTATGGGCAACGCCCCCTAGTGTCACGTCATAATCACGTGAGCAAATAATCTCTGCAGCCAGCGGTGTACTTAGCTTTATGCTCAGGCTCCTAAGCGTTACTCCGGGGAAGTTAACGGAGTTGAAAGAAGTGAAGTTTCACGTTGAAAATGTATACAGGTGAGTGTTTCTGGCTAGTTTAGCTTCTTCTCTTATGAAGACAGCGTTGAAAATGTACCATTTTCATTGGTCGAGCTATTTTGATACCTCATTAAAAATAGCTAACAGGTTGCTTGTTAGGTAGTGTTTAATAGCGCTGAGGGTTCGCACCTTTGGTGCTTCATTTCTTCTGAAGTGGTTTGTTTGTGTACAGGTTCAAGCACATCACTAGTTACAGGAAGTGCTATGTCATAGCAATGTATAACAAAAAAATTAGAACGTTATATTGGATAATCGATAAGCATGCACAGAATTGGCTAAAGCCATATCATTTCAAACATTGATTTATTCTGGAGGAAGACAGTTCAAGTTTTAAGTTTTAGGCTTGTGATAAATATTTTTGTACCGTGGTACATTCAAACTGTCCAATCAGATTGCTCAATTCACGGTGAATATATTACATACCCACCTCCTAGGAGGTGAATAAATAAACCACCCAATCAAATTAGTTTTTGTGCGTTTCCTATAGCCTAGAGCCATGGTACAAGTCTGTTGCACCACTCTGCGTTCAGTTGGTATGAGGTTTGCACTTTCCTAAAGGCCCTAGGTTGTGTACATCCCATACCAACCTCCACTTCGTGGTGTAACCTATATTTATTCAACTCCACACGCTAGATATCTTCACAATGTTATTTTTAGGTGCATGACCTTGAAATAACTCACAATATTTCACTTGATATTTCACACTGTATTGGGCAAGCTCATTACTCTAGTAGTTATAGCAACCAGCCTAGCTTACCAGTTTTCCTGGTTTAACCCTCAGCGCGCATGCGCGAGAGGGTTATAGTAGTCGTCCTGTCTGTTTGTCTGTCTGTCATGCTCTGATTTTGGAGAAGACTACAATTAACAGTTGATTTAGGTATGAACTTACTCAGGACGAAGATTTAAGACCTTTTATTTTGCTACTTTTTTAAATTTCGGGCTAAATCATTAAGAAAACGCGAAACTTTCATGTATAATATAGCCTACCCCAGGTAAGATCAGCTGTGAAATATCAGCTGGGGGTGTGGGTAGCCCCTATAGCCAACTTCACACTGTGATTTACCAGTCCTAGTACAAACTAAAGCAGTGAAGATATCTAGGTAGAATGAACCACTTATTACACTCAGCAGAGTGATATGGCTAGATATTTCACTCTCAGGCTTTGTTTTTACTCACCTCTGGCTCTGTGAAAATAAATTAGCCTGCTTGGTGAAATATTTCTGCTATATCACACTCTGACTGCTGTAATAAGTATTATTTATTCCACCCTAGATATCTTCACAACGATACCTTTAGGTACATGACCGTGAACTGTACTGTAACCCCTACAGAATTCCGCGTGAGGAATAATTGCCGGGCAGGAAAAACCTTTGACCTTGTATGAATTAATTTTTTGGTGGAATGGCTTTGTTTACTGGCCTAAAACATAAAAGTACAAGACTATTCACAAGCAGTGCTTAACAGACGTATTTCTTTGCAAGATATTGTCTTTTTGTTGCAGCAAGCTTTTTGTGATGCTATTTTTTTCTTGTTTTTAATATTGACTAAATAGTTATACAACTGACAAAATTTGAAATAGATTCATCAGTGTAGCTAGTCACCAGGAATATTTTAAATTTTCTACTTCTTTTGTCACAATTGTCTAAATGCTACCATTATAATTATGTGCTTTTATTAAAAAAAAATAATTTAATTATGTAAGTTATGTTAGCAAAAAAAAATGTGTAACCTCTACATCAATAAATACGAAAGTCTGCATTTTTTACAATGCATTAAAATTTTCATGAATAAAAAAGATGACTTATAAGAAGTCCAGGCTATGATGGATTATTGTAGTTACATAATAAGTTTTAGTGCTCTACTGGAAACACAATTATACACTTTTACAATAATGTTTGTTTTTTCTCTCTCTTTTAGTGCAAATTTGTCGAAACCATTGAATCTCAGCTATGTTATTTAAATACCACAAGCTGTGAATAAAAAAGTGCTATGAGTTACATTGAACATTTACCCCAACCAGTGAAACCACAGTAGTCATATATATCACATCCAATCATGTCTTGATGAAAATCATGATTTTATGTAACTTATGATTCACATGTCCAAGCTCCCAAGCAGCTAATACTGCACAAAAAAAATCAAATAGCCATATAATCACAATCACTTCACTCTACTCCTGTAAATAAACATAAGTAATTTTTTACCTATTGTTTCTACAGGTACAGTCCAACTAATACTTCTTTTAATGATTCAGTCATTCTCGCCTGAAATAATTATAACCTGAATTTCCATTTGCTATTAATACTTCTTTTGTACACACGACTTAGATCATATCTGCACAAGAATTGTACTCATGATAATTATTGTATTTCAAATATCGAGACTCGCAAGTTCACCTTTCAGCTTTACTTTGCTAAATAAAAATGCGATTTCTGATTTATAGCATAAACTTTCCTAAACTCATTTTTGAAGTCCATTTCGTTTATGGAATAAGTTATATTGTTTTGAAGGTCTTGTTTGATGGAATATTAATATTGTGCAAGTCAACAATCAAATTCTATAGTTGAAATTGCATCAAGTTATGAATTCTTCAGAGTAATTGACATAGTTCGCTTGCATGTAGTTCCAAGTTGAATATATTCATCACAATTACATAAGCAGTTATGTAGACATAGCTAACTAAGTAAAAATTTTTACATCTTGTTAAACAGAGTTAGCTACGCATACATTTATCAGGTAATAGACACACTTTTTTAAAACTAATATCACTTGCCAGCTATTTTTTACTGCCCCTGTTATATTTCATGACAAGATTTATAATAGAATCTATTTTTTTTTGGGCCTTCTCTTCATATAAAAACATACTCAATGAAGATTTAGTATACATGTTTGTATTGGTACCTGCATTCTTCCTGTGAGAAAGGGTTGTTTCTTCATGTAAGTTCTACTCTAATTAGCTACGTCATTTTTTAATTTTATAATAAAACATAATTCTCTATAGCTTTTAGTTAAATAACTAGTGTATTACAGTCTATTCAGTCTCTTCTACTCTCCTTAGTTACTTCTAGTCTTTCTAGTCTTTTTAGTCTCTTCTAGTCTCTTTAGTTTCTTCTAGTCTCTTTAGTCGATTCTAGTCTCTTCAGTGTCTTTAGTCTCTTATAGTCTCTCCTAGTCTCTATGGTTTCTTCCAGTTTCTTTAATCTCTTTAGTCTCTTCTAGTCACTTTAGTCTTTTCTAGTCCCTGTAGTCTCTTTAGTCTATTCTAGTCTCTTTAGTCTCAAGTCACTTTATTCTCTTCCAGTCTCTTTGTTCTAGTCTCTTTAGTCTTTACTAGTCTCTTCTAGTCTTTTTAGTCTATTCTGGTCTCTTTAGTCTCTTCAAACTTCATTAGTCTCTTCAGTCTCTTTTGTCTCTTCTGGTCTCTTTAGTCGCTTCTAGTGTCTTTAGTATATACTAGTTTCTTCAGTATCTTTAGTCTTTTCTAATCTCTTTGGTCTATTCTTGTCCCTTTAGTCTCTTCAGGTTCTTTAGTGCCTTCCAGTCTCTTCTTGTCTCTTTAGTCTCTCCTAGTATCTTTAGTCTCTTCTAGCCTCTTTAGTCTCTTTTAGTCTCTTTACTCTCTTCTTGTCTCTTTAGTCTCTTCAGGTTCTTTAGTGCTTTCCAGTCTCTTCTTGTCTCTTTAGTCTCTCCTAGTATCTTTAGTCTCTTCTAGCCTCTTTAGTCTCTTTTAGTCTCTTTTATCTCTTCTAGTCCCTTTAGTCTCTTCTAGCCTCTTCTAGTATATTTAGTCTTTTCTAGTTTCTATACTCTCTTCTAGTCTCTTTAGTATTTTCTAGTCTATTTAGTCTCTTCTAGTCTTCTTAGTCATTTCTAGTCTCTTCAAGACTTTTTAGTCTCTTCTAGTCTCTTCAAGTCTATGCAGTCTCTTTAGTCTTTCCAAGTCTCTTTAGTCTTTCCAAGTCTGTTTAGTCTCTTATTCTCTTCCAGTCTCTTTAGTCTTTTCTAGTGACTTTCGTCTCTAGTTTCTTTAGTCTCTTAGTCTCTTCTAGTCTTTTTAGTCTATACTAGTCTGTTTAGTCTCTTCGTCTATTCTAGCCTCTTCATCTCCAAGTATCTTTAGTCTTTTCTAGTATCTATAGTCTCTTCTAGTCTTTTTAGTCTATTCAGTATCTTTAGTTTTTCTACTTTCTATAGTCTCTTCTAGTCTTTTCTAGTCTCTTAGTCTCTTCTAGCCTCTTCAGTCTCTTCTAGTCTCTGTGTACCTGACTATAGCACCATATCTTCATGTAAATGTAGTAACACCAAAGTGTTCAAATTTGGTTCAATAATGGACAGTCAAAAATGAAATTTGAGTCATCATAGAGAGTTGAACAGGTCCACTCAGCTGTTGCATTTGTTTATAGCTAGTATGATAAGCAAAATGTTCACATTGTTTTGACACTATTAAGAAAACTTACAACTCCTAATTTTTTAAACTGAAATAAATCAAGCAGGCTACATACTTCACTGTAAAGTAACACTTTACTGTGATTTTCCATTTATCTGTGATTTGTTTTTTCAGTGACAAGGGCATCTTTATTTTCTAGAAACCAAATTAGTATGTCCAAAATCAATAATATTGAACACCAATATTATGGTAATCAACTTGTCATTTTATTTTCAGTATTTTTGGCCAACAAAAATTAGGCATGGGCCTCTGGGACATTATAAACTCCACTATGCTCTGAAACTTTACCTATTGACAGGATTTAACTCTGTGTGTAAGCTGAATTGCTATGTATTTCTTTCCAACAGAAATTTAGCTGCTACTACAACAGCTAATTAGCCTGAGGGCCCCTTAGCCTCCCAGTTCCTCTGCCATAATAATGGCTTGTATATCCCTGATAATTGGAGTGCTCTCAGTGATTAGCCTGGGAGCCAAATTCTGGGGTGGCAGCAAACTACTTCTTCTCGTCCCCAGTTTATTCCACCAAAACATGCATGGAAAATGACTAACATTCTAGTCTTGCATTTGAAATTGATAAATGTATATTTGCTAAATGTTCTTGCTATAATATATTTGGTTATTCAGGCTTATGTGAGAGAACATTTAGGGTCTTTGCATTCTATGGATCCATTTTTTTTTTTTTAATATTGTGCAGGTTAGCAGAATGTTGATATAACTGGCATAATGTTTTATTATTTTATTCAATCTGAACAAACAAAGAGTTGATTGGCACTAACAGAAGCTTTTACTTAATCTGAGCTTTAGATTTTATATAACTTGATAAACTAGAACCTTTACACCAGAATGTCAATGAGGATATTTAGCTACATTCAACTTCTCAATAACTTGATAAAGGAGTTTTAAATATTACAATACCTGAACTTATATATCCTACAGCAAGAGGAATTGATAACAAGTGCTAGATTCTTGGCTCAATGCAGTGAAATTCTATGCTACAAAAATTTAAATGTCCTTGTTTGCTTGGTACTACTTTTGTCTGTTGAACCATCTTAAGAATATTAAATGATCATAAGAATATTATCATCTCTTCCCATATTATCAGTTTTCATGAGACCAGAATTACTTACCTCTAGAAGCCTATCATTATAATTATACCGGCTGTGGGTTCGAAGTATTACTTGCTTTTGTCATCTTTTAATTTTGTCCTGCAACTTAGAAATCCTTATTTTTCCCGTAGGTAAGATAAAATTTTCACAGCTTAAATTAATACTCCAGTCAGTGTTTCTTCTTCTATCAATCCTTATAATATCTAATGCATGACTTCTTGAACAAATGCCCCAGTAGTGAACATTTGCTTTTTTCTGGTGCTCATTTGTGAGCACTAATGACATAACACTACTATGGCTAATTATTGATAATGATGAATTTACAGAGAAACAGACTAGCCACCTTTACTTTCTTCAGATCCATAGGATCTTTTCTCAAGTTCAGTTTTGATGCTGTTTAGTTTAATAGAAGAATGTCAATTACAAGAACTATTACATATATCCCTATTCTGCATGTTGTTCCAATAGCTCTTTAGAAAGAGGGAAACTCGTGAGCATTGCTGGTCTCCTTCACATACATAGGCTATAATAAAAGCTAACATATCTTTTAGATAATGTAATTCTCACATACAATTGGCTACCACTGAGAACTTTTACAACATATCTGATAATTCAAAATATTTTTTCTGCCATATCTATACCTGCTGTGCACGTGCTGCAACAGATGAGGCAGAGACAGCTGATGGGCTGATTACGTAATTAAAATGATCCAACAATGTGTCTATTTAGCATCATAAATTTAAAAAAAAAAACTAATTAAAATTTTACTGTAAGAGAGTCCAACATTTTAAGCTCTTAACAATATTATTCTTCTTCTAAGCACTAAGAGCCACACTTTTGTACAGTTCGATATAATCATTTAAAATATGTGCCTGGAATCTAACATGTTATAATAAATCACACATTTTTCAACTATCTTGTGTGTTTTGAGTATTAAGAGTAGAATTGTGACTATCTTGAGCTAATGTCCATTTTCAAAATATATGCAGCATTCGTAAGTTTAGCACTGCAAGGGAAGACTTACATGGTCAAGCATGAATTGTAGTGGTAACTTTCAGCTGAAAGGGTGAAATATATACTGGTCAATTGGTACAGTTCAATAAAAGCATTTGTTGTCTAATTTCTGACATTACTAACTTAAGTATATAATAATAGAAAAATTATGGGGTCCTCAGCATCTCCAGACCCTGCCCTCAGCCTCTTGTGTATGCAGTGGTGGATCTAGAGACTTCAAGTTGTTGTGAATTTATGATTTTATATCTGCATATTTTGGTTTGAAATATAATTCTTGTGGAGTGGCTTGTGCCAAAGGCAATCTCCTAGGCTTAAAATTACCTACTAACATGTCACAAACCTAGATAATGCTCTAGTAATTCTGAGCAATTTTATTCATACTTTAATTGTTGTGCACTAATTTGTTAGTAAAGTTGTGGTATTTGGAGCTACACCAACATTTAAATAAATTTTTTATTGTATGTCTTACCGAAATGATAACATTGAAAAGCCTGATTCTTATAATCAGCACTTGCCTGGTGATTGAAGAAAGCATTTTAAAAATGCATTCAAATAGCAGTTATTTTGCTATTGATAAGCTTGGGGGTAGCACTACACTACCCTTGATATTCCTTCTTACTGAAATTAATCCCTGAAAATCGAAGGCAAAAAGATAGCTAAAAACAACGGGATTTACAAATATGTATGGGCAGAACTAAGGCTCAAAAAAGTCAAAGGACATTTCAATGAGTCATGACCTTTTGCTTAGTCAGCATTATGCGGTGAAAGTGCGCGGCAACGATTCCTGTCCCTAGTGTCTTTCGCCCCTACTACCAACTTTACCTGTGAGTTACCCTTCCTCTAGTGCTAACTCTACAGCAGTAAAGACATCTAGTGTGGAATAAACCACTTATTACACTTGTCAGAGTGTTATGGCTAGATATTTCACTCTCAGGCTTTATTTTCACTCGCCTCTGGCTCGTGAAAATAAATTAGCCTGCTCGTGAAATATTACACTCTGACTCATGTAATAAGTACTATATATTTTATACATTGGATATTTTCCTTTGAGTATTGTCATATCACACAAGTGTTCAGTTATCCCATACCCAACGCTGCATTGGACGCTCTAACGCCCCCTGTACATAGTTATGATCCTATTAAACGCACTTGATCGTTTGTGCATGCATCTGTCACTTGTCCATCTTCTTAAAAGAATGTAACTGAAAAGACATCGCAATAAACTTTTAAATGAAAATTTAAAAAAAAAAGCTCTCACACTCACAAATAACTAGTGCAGGAATACAGAGTAGTCATCATTATAGCTAATTATAGGAAGGGCTACAGTTTATCAATCTATTAGAGCATTATCGTAAGGTGGGTCACAGTCATCTAGGGTGAAAACCTATAAGATAGGCAAGGTCATTCAGTAGACATGGCTATGTTCTCATGGTCAGACAAAAAAAGGGAAAAAAAGACAGGTAAGTACACAAATTACAATGTAAGAAATGTATAAATATGTAATGAGTTTTTCAAACCAAACATTTCACCAATTTGAACACCCTCTTGGTCCCACTAAAGTATTCACCCACACAGATACAAAGATCAACAAACAACAAGTTAGATGTTAATGAATTATGTTGCTCAGAGTAATCTCTTTTTCCAGCTAGCTCTGTGCACAACAGATTCATTACAGAATGGTCACTAAAAATAAGGGGAGATATATTACGTCTATGGAATTTTGAAAGGAGGGTTTATTTCTCTTTACCAACAATGGAGTGATATGATCTAAATCAGGCTATTATGCCCATAACCACATTCTTTTATTAACAAATTCAAACTATATTATAAATTACACAGGACACATTAAATTAAAGGAAAAATACATTTTCTCAAGAAAAAAATTCAACAGTAAAGGAGTGCATGCTGTCATGCTTGTACTCAATGGCAGTGGGCTATACACAGAACAGTGGCATTTGCTAAAGCATGGAATCCATATCACTCCACCCCCCCCCCCCCCCCCAAGAATATTTTGTCCCCTCTAGAAATCCTTCTGTATTGACATTATGACTATGCAACATACTTTTAGCATGTTCATAAGTACTCTTATACAGCTTAATATGTCTGCACTTTACTCTCACTGCCCCTTCTAAAATCTAAGGAAGTTGTTTTTTTCCCTTCCTAGATTTGTTTCCTGTACAGATCCATGCTGGGTTGTAAAGTTCAAGTGTAGAAGTTTTAACTGTGGTGTCTCTATGCACAAGTGTAGCAATCTGATGAAATATGTCTTGGGTAGTTGAGAAGTATAAAGATTGTCTAATATCTCTACTTTAGTAATACTTTATAATAACTAACTATCAAGTACCCTGCCACACAGTGGCACTTGACGTACCAACTTCAGCAAATTGGGAATGCAGTAGCATAAGGTATTTTTATTCATTGTATTATCCTCTACCACTTAGTTTAATTACATCCATTTCCCTCTCCCACTCTCCTTCTTCCTAAGCCATAGCTTTTCTTATTTCTTTCTCAGCTTTCTTCTTGACTCATGGGTTCACTTCTCCACCTTCTATCTCTCCTGCTTCTCCAGTATCTCTGTCTTTTTAATCACCTTCAATTTCTTAATCGCATGCCTTCTACTGAATTCCAGTGAATTATTCGTGGATACACACACCCTCGGTCGTTGTCATCAGTGACACACAAGCGATTCTATCTACTTTAGTAGTAGCTGTAGTAGATATTTGTGTATGTGTTATCACATGGAAAGAAATGTGTATGGCATTATCATTTCTTGGCCATTAGGTGCCATGACAAACAAATTTTTTTAAACCCCATTGCTGTGATTCGGGCTTAATTTTTTATTTCTAGTATTAACATACAATTCTAGCAGATAAAATACATTTAGTGGACAAATTTTGTTATTTTGTTGTTGTTGTTTTTATTTTGTTTGATTGATTTTTTACACACTCATCATTGTGTATAATTGTCATCCACCTAGATTAATCTAAGGTGCAGCATTTTAGAGCTCAAATTAAGCCTGTTACTTCAGCAACCACGCTTGTTGTCAAGTACTGGACATTGCTCACTAAAAGCCTTGCGAACGTATGAAAGAGCAACATCGGAACAACACCTGGCTGCTGCAAATGTGCTATCGACTGATAAAAAACATTACTTTTCAAGAAGCATTAAAATGTAAAAAGTACATGCAATAGCACTCCATCCAATATTAACTCTGAATTAGCTAACTCAATAATCTCTTTAGTTTATTAATTGTTTTCTTTGGTCATTTTCAACTGTTTATATCAGGCTTTGCCCTCTAATAAGCATTCTTACGGGAATAACGGAGGCTATATCAGATTTATAGTCCGTTCTTTAATCAAATTGTCTGGCACTCTAACTTGGAACAACTCTGAAACTCCAGTAGCTCGCAATGAGTGATTGGTTTTTGTGCCCTGAATGCCAGCTTCACTATACATGGTATGGTATTAAACAGGAAAGAGAGAGTTTTTTTTCTGATGGGTACTGGTGTGAACCAGAGCTTATCAGGATCAGTTGGGATGGTTGGCAACCATAATCATAAAAATAGTCATTTTTTTCCCAAGCATCAAGAGGAAGCTTTCGGAAATACAAATCTGAAATACAAACGTGGCACCTGTCGCCAGAACTTGAAAAAAAAAAGGGGAACAGTTTTGTCTTCCTTCTTGAAGTTAGCTAGACCATCTGGAACAAAGAAGGGGAAATGACTCTTACTATCTGTGACAATTTAAAGTTTTGATGTTCTTAACCTTCTCGAATAACAAAATTCCATCCATTAAGATAAAATACGGCTCTAAGAAGTGCTTTAGAGTTGTCCACACCCATATCTCAGAGTTGGTTTTCTTCTTCCTTTAGAAATAACTTCAGTGTGTATAGTGACATTAGCTATACCTTCCTTCTGAAGGTCTTTAAATAGATTGTCCAAAAACAACATGGACAGACTTGAACTTAATACTATTCTTTTCCAAGAATAAGGAGCTTTGGGTTGATCTGTTGAGTGTGGTGAAGAATTCCTAACAACAGCTGGTATATGGTTTTTAGGAGGATACAATTAGTTTATTATACTTCTTGTTTCTAAAACGTGCCGAATTATTCAAAATTCTATTTCCTCCTCCGTTCCATTAATTAATTAATGTTTTCAGGAACTTTTTCGTGTGGAAAAAGACCATTTCTAGTCATTCTCCAAGAATCACAATTGTGAATAGCTCATAAAGTGTTGTTGTTGTTGTTTTTGTTTATTATTTTTTTAATCTTTTTAATAGACATCAGAGTAATTTCTTCCCGACTTTAGAAATCAAATCATTGGTTGTTTGTACTCTATGTGTCATATTAGTATAATCATCTGAAGTTCTTCTTTTCCGGCTCACTTCCATCAGAAAAAATAAACAAAGAACAGAAACCTGCCTTGGTGTCTATGTCCTTGGGCTATAAAATAGTTATAAACCAATAAGAATTGGTTTGTACTGCAATTCACAAACCCTCGCAACTTGGGCTTCACCCTCGTATCTTGGGATTTGTAATCACATACAAACTCAATATTGGTTATAACTATTACACATAGTACTGGTAGCACAGTAGGGTATTCAATATATTTAGATCATGTTGAACCACTGTATCTGTTAAGACATGAGTCAGTTAAAACAGTATGAGTGTGTCTAATTTATTTTTGACAGTCATTTAAAAGCTTCACAAAAAAATTAGAAACTGCAATGTATTTTTTTTATGTAAAGTACTTTGTAGAGACAAAAAAAATGTGTTTGTGTTGTGCAGCTTGGTAAGGATTGTACAATAATGCCTTAGTGTTTGCTGTTAGCTCTTGCAACATTTCATAGTTTTTTACAAATCTCAGTCACTAGTAACTAATGAAACACTGCTATATGATGCAGCAAGATGTAAGGACGCAAATGCATGTACTTGCATTGTGCAATTATTTCAGTTCAAATTCTAGGAACAGTGACATTATTTCTCAAAGATGACAAGGCAACATTTGTCAGAGTGATTTAACGTTTAACACCAATTAACCCTAATTAGCACCCAGGATTTGCTAATTCACACCTCCAACTTGCCCCTGCTCTCTTCACACTAAGATGTATGCTGTCACAGGCACATGCATCTTATATAATGTCACTGTTCCTAGAATTTGAACTGCAACTCTCCACTGAGTTGACAGCATACATCTCAGTGTGAGGAGAGCAGGGGCAAGTGGAGGTGTGAATTAGCAACCCTGGGTGCTAATTAGGGTTAATTGTTGTATAATTAATGGTTCATGCCAATTAGCACTAAAGTGCCAACTGCTGTGGACGACAGCTTGCCCCTGCCCTCACAGGCACATGCATCTTAAATAATGTCATTGTTCCTAGAAAGAATCCAACTCTCCACTGAGGTGAGGGCAGGGGCAAGCTGTTGTCCCACGGCAGTTGGCGCTTTAGTGCTAATTGGTGTGAACCATTAATTATACAATAGTTAACCCTGATTAGCGCCCAGGGTTGCTAATTCACACCTCCAAACTGCCCAAACACTTTTCCCTTGCTCCCCCTAGAGAATTCTTCTCCCTTTCCAGTTTCTTTCTATCATTTCATTAACCGGGTCAATAATTGAGTACAACATGCAAATGACTTGTGTATTACGGGCTAGTCTCTTTTCCTTTAGGTTGGCCATCCTCCTGCGCAGGAGGTGCCCTACTGTGGCCAGCTGGTCTCTGCTGCGCCACTACGGAAGCTATGACCTGAGTATGATGTGCTGTCCATTCCTGCTGATGTCAGTGCTGCTCTCCAGAACCTTGTCCTTGTGAGTGGTCTTCCATCTTGAAAGATGAATAGGGGGCCTGGTCCAGCTCTTCTCGTGACCAGGTAGTCCACCATGGCAGTCACTGGACACAACCTTCCCCCTGTCTTACCTACAAACACATCCTGAAGGGTCCGTCTTTGATGCCTAAGGCCAAATGCCGAGTTTCTTCTGAGGCCCCATCGGATGGAATGGTTATTTCTCCCGATCGTAGGAATCTACAGAAGCAGAGTGATGCCGCTGCCCATAGCATTTTTTGGTCCCAGCCCACCCCTTGTACGGACCACACTTCTTTCATGATACGTAGCAGTTCAACGGTAATCGGCTGTCTTGGAGCCACTTTTTTCGTGGCTGCTTGTGTCATTTTCACTCCTCTTAGTACCAGCACCAGCTTTGCCATGTCACAAATCCCTGAATCCTTCCTGCCATTCTCAATGTGCATGAGCCTAACTGCAGCTAGGCATGATTTTATTGTGGAGTGTGCAAGGCCGGCATTGGCCAGGCATGGTACATAGCGACACAAAAGTGACTGGCCGGTTGGGATGGGTGACATGACACATGCACTGCAGAATGACAAATAGCGTCTCTTCGCTGAGCTGTATGACCTCTGGGTCGACTCCGCTAGGGCATTTGCCATGAAGAATTCCACTGCATCGTCCAGCTCCTTGCAGTTTAGTCTGTCTTGTGTAGCAGGATTAGGTCGAGTGCCTCCACTGGAATTGGGGTAGGCTGAGGATATGCCTGTGGATTTAGAATATGGAAAAGTGTCGCATTATCCCTCGACAGTGCATCTGCTGATACATTATCAGTTCCCCGAACATGGGTCGCCTGCATGCTAGACTCGTATGTGGCAGCCAGGAAAGTGAATTGCAACTACTACTGAGTTGTTGTAACGAGCAAGCACGGACTTGTTCCTCCACTCCTCCCGCCAGACTAGAGCTGCAATAACTATGGGGGCTAGTTCTTTCACTGTAATGTGGCAGTCTCTGTACCTCAGAGACCATGGCAAAGAAAACCACCGCCCGTCAAAGTACGCTATGCAGCCCCAGGCCCCCGAGGCATCAGATGTCACCACTGCTCCTGGAAGCTGACTGGTGCCGGCATCATGGCCACCCCGTTCAAGTCCTCTTCAGGGGTCAACTGTGGTCGAACTCTCTGTGGTGATATACTAACACAATGTAAACAGCAAGATTTCTGGAGGGTACGCTTACTGTCTACTATATCCTACTATATTCGGCAAGAAGTCGAAAGGTCGGGTTAAATTTTAATTAACTATTATTGGCTGTAAGAAGGAGAAAATTTGCTATTATTATAATTATTTCAGCCGAGAATGACTGAATCATTCATAGCGCTTTACAAATCTCAGTCACTAGTAATTAATGAAACACTGCTATATGATGCAGCACGACGTAAAGGATGCAAATGCATGTAAGATGTGGTTAATTAGGCAGCATTTAGGCTTGACATGAACATGTTTCCACACATGAATTTGACATTAGCTAGGCTTGCATCTGAAACTTTGGAACCACTAAACATCTAATCTTTGAAATTTTTGTTTACTGTTTTTATGGTTGCTTATACTTCTATGATGTTTTCTCCCAGAGATTTCCCAATTACCCCATATGTTCCCCTCTTACAATTTGTGGGGAACTGGATTCAACAAACAATAGACTAATAATTTGTGCTCTCGTGTGCCCTTGAATACCAGAGCAGACTTTGTATCTGGTTGCTAGTAGGAGCCTGCCTGACTTTCAGGTGAGACTGCTCTTGGTTTTAATTGTACATCACCACTATAAGACCAGCAACATTAGTGGCTAGTTTGGAGCCAGGCTGTTTTAAAATGGGCTGGCCTGTTTTAAAATGGTCCAGACCATTTTAAAAGTTTGAAAATAGTCTGTAACATATATAATATATATTATATATAGGTTATACATTGAATACTGACCCAATGCCTAGCAACTAACCCCATGTGTGTGTAGCAACTTGAACCCATATGCCTAGCAACTGACCCAATGCCTAGCAACTGACCCCATGTGTGTGTAGCAACTTGAACCCATATGCCTAGCAATTGACCCAATGCCTAGTATCACGAGTCTTTCATTAGTATTGGCGTGAGTGCCACAGACACTCGAGCCAATATCCTGACAGACGAGTGATTTTCACGGTATTCAATGTATAACCTATTTAAAATGTACGCATGCACTAGCTAATTCTTGGCAACAATATTTTGAAACATTTCACTGAACTACTAAACTTCTCATCAAACATGGCTGAAGATACTTTATTACTGGGGTTTTTAATGATGTAGTCCTTAAAATTAATCGAGACAGAATTCAAACACCAACGGGGACTCACTACAGACAGGATTGATGGTAACAACGGAGGACAAACGGAGGAATCACTGAATTCTGTGTGTTTCAAGAACTGGAAATGTTTGTTGACCAACAAAACAATTATAATACAAAACAGAAGACAATATCAGATTTGAGGAACTTTGTGCGAGGGTCGATTAGACAGTACAGAAAAAAAGGCAAAATACCCCTAACTGAATTAGACCGTTCATTAGGACATTTTTTTCTGTAAAGTGAGGAAGAGTGATAATACACTGTAAGAGCCAGATACTCTCACTTCATTTCAAAGAAATTTGTATCGCTATTTGTCCCAAGAATTGCACAAGCTGTACAGTATCCACCGAGACACCAAATTTGCATCTTCGAGTGAAAATTGATTGAAGGCAGCTCGACTGGTGACTTGTCTCACAAAAAATAATTACCAGAAATTCACATTATTCAATTAACTGGACACAAAAATCTGCAAAAGTCTCAACAGTTATAAAAAGGCCTCATTAGAACAACTAAGGGATATGTCTCGTGTCTTGAGCTCATACAGGAAGCCTGAGCCTTCATTTTCTAGTACTTCATCAAGTGGTACTGTAAATCAAGACATAGCAACTCAGTCCTTGTTTGCTGGACCAACACTTACTGGTTGTACAATTAGCTAATATTGGTTTCCCTACAGCAACACAGACACAAAGTTTCACAATGTCCACTGCATCCAAAGACACACAATAATAATAGTACACATATAGCTAGATATGTCAAAATGATGTATTTTTATTTACCATTAAAATGTATTATGAAAACAGAAAAATTGGAAATTAACCCCAAGGGGATGCAATAACACTTTTAGAATGCCAAAGGGGACATGATATGGTAAAATATTAAGGTAGTTTGATTTGTATTAATCTCTATAGGAGTACCTGAGTTCATTACATGATAAATATATATTGTATATGTGTGTGGGTGTGTATAATTATTTATTTATTTATTCTATTCTAGATCTTCACAATAGTATTTTTAAGTTCATGACCCTATGGTTTTATCTCATACTGTATTGCACACAAGCTCTTTACCCTCTAATACCCTAGTAGTCAATAGAAACCGTGGCTTACCTTTTTCTGGGTTTTTTGCAGCTTCACCTTTCAGGACAAAACTATTAATTTTCAATGCTTGTTTCATATTTATATAAGTTGAAATGTAACATTTCAGCTAGCTATTTTCCAGGAACTCGATTTAGAGTTGCAAATTTTCCAGCTTCTTACTTGCTATTTCATGAGTATTGAAATTGAAGGCTAATTAAACTGTCTTAAGCCACCAAATTGGGACACTGAAACTATATATAGTATAGAACTAGTCTATAAGGTATGAAGACACTCGGTTTAAATTTACAAAAATTTACACTTTTTACGGTAGTAGTTCACACAGCCATAACCACTGGCGTTAACTCAACATCACATTTATTTTTTGACTGGCTATGTTTTAAGAACATTCATAAACATGTGTATGAAATTTTAGATGTCTAAATTTCACACAACTGTACCTGTAGACAAATAAAGAAAACATTACAAAGAACCACCACTAAGCCGGACACACAGCACATATATTCACTGCCTTTACACCACTTTTTTGGCTACTGCAGCAGTAAGTTAGGGCCAGGCTGAAAGCTGTGTGGTAATGACTTAGAAATACTCTTTTGTTGTTGTTGTTTTTCAAGTCAACTACAGTTGCGGCGAGTGGTTGGTTGGTGTTCTTTGTCAGGAACTACTGATCATTTGAATAGTTAGAATGAATTATTTTTACTACTACTCGGGGGAAAATTAAGGCAAGAAAGTAATTCCATATTTGTTCACTAAAATAAGTTGTCAACAGCTACATAGCTACTTTTAGGAATAGCTAAATGGACTGAATGATGCTTTCCTAAACGGTGAAAAGGAGCTAAAACATTAACTTCAAGCAAACTGAATAAAGTAGCTCTTTTTGTTATTTTTGCATACAGATCTTGTAGGCAAAAATCAGCTACTTGTTTGAATTACTGGTGCACGGTGGCTCGCTCGCCATTTGTGCTGAAGCACATCACTAGTAATAATACATCACTAGTAATAATACATCACTAGAAATAATACATCACTAGTAATAATACATCACTAGTAATAATACATCACTAGTAATAATACATCACTACATCACTAGTAATAATACATCACTAGTAATAATACATCACTAGTAATAATACATCACTAGTAATAATACATCACTAGTAATAATACATCACTAGTAATAATACATCACTAGTAATAATACATCACTAGTAATGATACATCACTAGTAATAATACATCACTAGTAATAATACATCACTAGTAATAATACATCACTAGTAATAATACATCACTAGTAATGATACATCACTAGTAATAATACATCACTAGTAATAATACATCACTAGTAATGATACATCACTAGTAATAATACATCACTAGTAATGATACATCACTAGTAATAATACATCACTAGTAATAATACATCACTAGTAATAATACATCACTAATAATAATACATCACTAGTAATGATACATCACTAGTAATAATACATCACTAGTAATGATACATCACTAGTAATAATACATCACTAGTAATAATACATCACTAGTAATGATACATCACTAGTAATAATACATCACTAGTAATAATACATCACTAGTAATGATACATCACTAGTAATGATACATCACTAGTAATGCTCCATCACTAGTAATGAACATCACTACATCATAGAATAATACATACTAGTAATAATACATCAATAGTAATAATACATCACTGTTAAAAGAGATCATAGTAATAATCATCACTAGTAATAATACATCACTAGTAATAAACATCACTAGTAATGATACATCACCAGTGTAATGATACATCACGTAGTAATAATACAGAACTGTAAAAATACATCACTACTAATAATACATCACTAGTAATAATACATCACTAGTAATAATACATCACTAGTAATGATACATCACTAGTAATGATACATCACTAGTAATGATACATCACTAGTAATAATACATCACTAGTAATAATACATCACTAGTAATAATACATCACTAGTAATAATACATCACTAGTAATGATACATCACTAGTAATGATACATCACTAGTAATGATACATCACTAGTAATGATACATCACTAGTAATGATACATCACTAGTAATGATACATCACTAGTAATGATACATCACTAGTAATGATACATCACTAGTAATAATACATCACTAGTAATAATACATCACTAGTAATAATACATCACTAGTAATAATACATGACTAATAATAATACATCACTAGTAATGATACATCACTAGTAATAATGCATCACTACATCACTAGTAATAATACATCACTACATCACTAGTAATAATACATCACTAGTAATGATACATCACTAGTAATAATACATCACTAGTAATAATACATCACTACATCACTAGTAATAATACATCACTAGTAATAATACATCACTAGTAATAATACATCACTAATAATAATACATCACTAGTAATGATACATCACTAGTAATAATGCATCACTACATCACTAGTAATAATACATCACTACATCACTAGTAATAATACATCACTAGTAATAATACATCACTAGTAATAATACATCACTAGTAATAATACATCACTAGTAATAATACATCACTAGTAATGATACATCACTACATCACTAGTAATAATACATCACTAGTAATAATACATCACTAGTAATAATACATCACTAGTAATAATACATCACTAGTAATAATACATCACTAGTAATAATACATCACTAGTAATAATACATCACTAGTAATGATACATCACTAGTAATAATACATCACTAGTAATAATACATCACTAGTAATAATACATCACTAGTAATAATACATCACTAGTAATGATACATCACTAGTAATAATACATCACTAGTAATAATACATCACTAGTAATGATACATCACTAGTAATAATACATCACTAGTAATGATACATCACTAGTAATAATACATCACTAGTAATAATACATCACTAGTAATAATACATCACTAATAATAATACATCACTAGTAATGATACATCACTAGTAATAATACATCACTAGTAATGATACATCACTAGTAATAATACATCACTAGTAATAATACATCACTAGTAATGATACATCACTAGTAATAATACATCACTAGTAATAATACATCACTAGTAATAATACATCACTAGTAATAATACATCACTAGTAATAATACATCACTAGTAATAATACATCACTACATCACTAGTAATAATACATCACTACATCACTAGTAATAATACATCACTAGTAATGATACATCACTAGTAATAATACATCACTAGTAATAATACATCACTACATCACTAGTAATAATACATCACTAGTAATAATACATCACTAGTAATAATACATCACTAGTAATAATACATCACTAGTAATAATACATCACTAGTAATAATACATCACTAGTAATAATACATCACTAGTAATAATACATTGACTTGTTTTGTTTATTTATTTCAGACTCCTGCATAAGAATGTTTTATTGACAGTCTCTCCTTCTGTTTTCATTTCACTTGGTTCTCTTCAAAGACTGTGAGTGATACTTTTAAGTGTGTATGTCAAAGTTAGTAGCTCCTGTAACTAAAATATTACACTAATTTGACAGATTACAGCACATTCTTTGTAACACAATATTTTAAGAGCTTCATTTTAAGTAAGATGAAGCAGACCAGATATATACTGGCCACCTTTTCATACCCTCCTGCCCTCACCATGTTTGAAGTACATCTGCTCATATGTAGTATTAGTTGGTTCTTAAGTTTCCTATCATTTTCCTAACTCTCGAGTTTCTATTGTTGATAGCGTTCCATTGCGACAGTTTGTTTTGGTTTAGCTGGAACAGACCTATGAAATAAGAATTTACAAGGAATAAAATCCATTTTATGTAAACATTTAGCCTTCATTAGTTGAAAGAGTTGTAATACCACTTCTGGCAATATTTCCATTTTAAGTATCTATCCTCTATCTATTGGAAAAGATACTCGATGATTGGCCGTGGGTTGAAGGGAGTATATGTACATGCATGTGTGCATCAAGAGTCTGTGCACATGTTGGTGTATGTGTGTATGTGTTGATTGTGCATTGAGTGACCCTGTGATAGTAACTCAGATCCTATAGTGTTTTGTTGTTGTTGTTTTGTTTTACCTGCAGGCAGATGGATGTCCTGAAGTGTAGTTGTGGTTTGTTGCCACTGGCTACTCAGTTCAAGCAGCAGAATGTGGTGGGTGTTCACTGTATAGGAGAAGGAGCCAATCCGCTGTACGCCATCCATAAGCTGGTGGAGTATTGTACAGGTTTAAAGGGTGAGTTGATACTGCTGTTCATAAGCTCTTCTTAGTCAGTGTAAACTTTGTTGATTGAATTAGAACACGTGGTCTGTCGTCTTTGGTTTACTATTTTAAACAAGTGTGAAAGGGTGTGTGAATGAAGCCTCTTCTTTGTCTTTGTTGTTTAGATTTATTTGGTTGACTAGGAATGGCAGCGAGTGTATTAGTGTTGTGGCTGTACGTCTAGTACGTAAACCATTCATTGTGAACGGTTTATTGTGAACAGCTAACTGCATTGATGAACCCATGCTTTGTGTTACCTTGAGTTTGTTATTGTGCCCATAAGATCAATTCAACATGTAGGACTATACACAGAGTCATTTAGGAAGGGGGGGGGGGGGGGGGGGGGAATGAAAAAGGAAAGAAAGAAGAAAAAAAAAAGAAGAAGAAGAAGAAAATGAGCCTGTGTGATAATGTTTGGCTGTACCTATACATAACACTGTACATTTTTTATACATAATCCTGTACATATTTTGGTTTCCCTGTGGATGTTGACTGTTTTTGGCCTTGTTTTGTATGTTTTGCCTCAGGAAGCTACTTACAGAAAGGTCAGTTGATGAAAGGCTCCACTTCAATAAAAAATTTGAAGGTCACAGGGGACCACAAGTTGCGTATTAATAAATATCAGAAAACTCTGCCTGAGCGTCCCCCAGACACTCCTAAAGGACCTTCTGTACATCACTTACATTATCATAAAGATCTGAGGGAGAAAATAGTTCGGCTTGAATATCGAGTATCTTACCTCACCTACCAGGTATGTACATTATGTACAAATATAAGCAATGCACAAGTCTTTACAGCTGGTATTTTATCCTAAACATTTCTATACAATTTTTAAACCCAGAAGAAATATTTTGCATGAAGTTGAATAGTGAATTACTACTGTATCTTGTTAAAGCTGAAAAATGACATAAAGACAGAGATTCAGTTGGCATGTCTACCTCAAACCTCTAACATATAAACTGATAAAGACTATAATGTAGAATGTAGATGATTCAGAGACAAAAATGATCATGATTGTTCGTTCATTTTGGTTGGTTTTGATAAGTGTGAAGTTCAATGATAACGAAGATTTAATGCAGGTGTACTGTATGTCATATTGCAAGCACTGCACCAGTAAACCTTATTAGTCCTTCTCTACAAGTTTGCATCCAGTGAGAAGGTTTTTGCACATCTATACTTCATTTATCTTTTTTTTTTTTCCTTTTTTTTTTCTTGTTTTCCCCTCCACAATGAAAACAATCAAACAATTTTCTGAGTCGCTTTTTTAATCCAATGTTTTAACTTGCAGCTGTCACGATTGGAGGCCATGGTTACCTCTGAAACTAGTAGCTGTAGCCGAATAGTGTGCGTGTCTGAAGGGGTGCGGTTTATGACAGGAGACAAGTGGCGCCATAGTGATGGGAGACAGTGTTCCTGTGCGCAGGTGAGACCTTCTGTTCCATGTTGTTCTTCAATTACTCCATCTTGTGATGTCAGTAATGTTACTGTACTCACACAATTGTAACTAGCAGGATTCTAACATGTACAGAAGACTTATATTGTCTGGTTGAAACAGTTACAACAGGATGGAAATGCACTTCACTAAATATAGTAAAATTCATAATATACATCCACACACGTACACACATACATACATACATGCATACATACACACACACACACACACCTAGCACATTACAAACTTAAGTCATTCAAGAATGGAGCATACTTGTGCACACTTCATCTGTTATTTTGGGAGAGTTTAACTGTTAGAATTCGATTATTAGCTGTGATTAAAGACAAGGGCACTAGGGTATGGTTTTGATGGTCAGCCCACACATGTGTAGTGTGTAACACAAAAGTAAAATCAAAGTATTTTTTTTTACAATTTGGATATTGTAACCAAACATACTCTTTGTTGTTTCTTATCAGAAGTCCTTAATGAGTGTGTGCACGTGCTGTGTACGATTCAATCACTACCCGCCAAGACGGTAAGAGATCAGTCCTTGAGCGTGTGCATGTGCTGTGTACGATTCAATCACTACCCGCCCAGACGGTAAGAGATCAGTCCTTGAGCGTGTGCATGTGCTGTGTACGATTCAATCACTACCCGCCCAGACGGTTAGAGATCAGTCCTTGAGCGTGTGTACGTGCTGTGTACGATTCAATCACTACCCGCCCAGACGGTAAGAGATCAGTCCTTGAGCGTGTGCATGTGCTGTGTACGATTCAATCACTACTCGCCCAGACGGTTAGAGATCAGTCCTTGAGCGTGTGCATGTGCTGTGTACGATTCAATCACTACCCGCCAAGACGGTAAGAGATGAGTCCTTGAGCGTGTGTACGTGCTGTGTACGATTCAATCACTACCCGCCCAGACTGTCAGAGATGAGTCCTTGAGCGTGTGCACGTGCTGTGTACGATTCAATCACTACTCGCCCAGACGGTAAGAGAAGAGATGAGTCCTCACTGACCAGATGGAAGGTACACAGGAGAAGCCAAAGAGAACAAAGCAAGTTGTTGACACATGATTATTGCATCAATATGGATCTTTCTTGTGCGGTTCCTGACAGTGTTTGTCACTAAGGGGAATATATCAGGTCATAGAACAACTTATAATGAACACATGGAGCAAATCCTCATCGCTTCTACAAAACAGTGAAGCGAAGCTGCAGGTAAAGTGTGGTCCGTAAGTCTGCCAGCTTAAGAATCAGTCAATGGACAAACGATAAGGGAACTGATTGAGGAGTGCCTCGAGACAATTGTATCATCATGTCTTGAGACATAGGCCTAAACAATCCCTGAATTTATGGCCATGGTCATGGGTCCCTGAAAATCCTCATAATGGTCCCTGAAAATATGAGCTTACAAGAAAATGCATGATTATTCGGGACTTTCCCTACGTGATTAGAAGCATGAACATGAATTGACAGGTCCAGATTGTATTGTTGTTATTTTTAAGTTGATATTTTGTATACCGCTGCTATGGTGATATACAGTGACGGAAATAGTATTTCATCTTATCACTGTAACTCAGCCAACTTTTGGCCTGGGTTACCACGGTACACTTTGATCCAGCCGGTTCATCCTCTAGTGAGAGTTAATCTGATGATTAATGTTGTTCCTTTCAATTTTTGGGTTTGGTACATAAATGTATGGTACTTAAATGAGGAGGTCTGAGTATAACAGGGCGTAGCCGGGGACGTATTTTGCGACTAAAGGAAAATGGTAGCTGCCAGTTTTTGTCACAAACTTCCTGGAGACCAGTTAAGAATGCATTACAGCAACTTAGCATACAAAAAAACTGGGAAACAATGTCACATAGTAAGAAATAAGTCATGAGCACCTTAACAGAAAGGAAACCAAGAACAAAAAATAAATGGCTGGCTTTTTAAAAGGAGCAAGAAGAAGCAACTGTTTGCCATTGACGCAGCTAAATTCAAGTACACAGGATACCATCAGAGTACTGCTAGATACTATCATCTGGGGTCATCTTCAATCAAGGAGTACTTTGGCCACACACTCATGGCATTGATAGGAGCTAGACTTGATTATTCTATTATATCATTCGAAAAAAATGAGTATAACTGTGTATGTTTGGGGCACTCATTTTAAATGTGGTGTGGATCGAATTGAAAAAATAATGAGCAATTCAGGAGGCTTCTCTTTGCGTGACTACTTTTTAAATAGAAAGGAGCTAGAGGTCAAAGGGCATGTCGGGGATTCTCCTTGTTATACCCGGACCCACGCACCCACACATGCACACAACAAACATGTGTAGGTTTGACTCAGCCCTGAATGATGATGGCAGAACACTTGATTAGGTGATGATGGTGTTGGGTTAGGTTACATGTGGCGACAGCTGATAGCTCATTGTGCACAAGTTATTGGTGCTGTGAGAAGTGTGTGAACAGTGAGTAGTGTTGTATCAAAAATATTTGAGGGAGGAGAGTCCTGTGACACTATTGGACATCCCCATTCATTTATTAGTGCGCACCCAAACAGCATGGCAGGATGATTTGTTTTATTGTACGTGTGTGTGTGTGTGTGTGTGTGTGTGTGTGAAGAAGGACATGTGTGGAAGACAGTATTAAGAATAGTGGTAGCAGTGCAGCTACATATAAGCCATACCAGTGTAGTGTGTGAGAGAACGAATTCAGATGAAAGCAAGACACGGATGTGTGACCACTCATCAGAAACATTAATAACTGTGATTTAGTCTGTCACTTGTGGCAGAGAAGCATCATCCGATGGGTGACTTCCTTTCAAGGTCAAGGTGTGTGAAAACTAAATGGAGTTTTAAGAAACGGCTTTGCCAGATCATTTTGTTATTTGTACACCTGCCAGTATTTGATTGAAAGATGCTCATTTTAGAGTTGTATATTTACGTATTTACAATGAAATGCATTATACTGTATTATTATTATTATTATCATTATTATTATTGTTGTTGTTGTTGTTGTTGTTATTATTATTATCATTATTAATATTATTATTATTATTATTATTATTATTATTATTATTATTATTATTATTATTATTATTATAATTACACAAGATAATATTGATGGTATGTTTGTATTGTGTGTATATTCCAGGATGGAGACATCACTTGCTACAAAGAAAAACTGAAGTTTAACTCAATTTAGTCGAGGGTTCCCAGCTTTTGGAGTCTCTCTCTGATTGAAATACCCATGAATCATGAGACATTCTGGCTATCAGACTTTCTTCAAAATCATTGAATTCATTCCAAAATTTTATCCATTTATCCAATCTTGGTGCACTAGCTGTCACTCTGATAGCTATTTGTACTGATATTTTTTTCCATATAAAATGGCCAATGTTTTTCATGCCAATTACATATCTGTTTGTATGTGTTACTTGAGCGGCCGATAGTGACATGATACAATGGATGACATCAGAGCCAATTAAGATTAAAGTGGATATTGCAACAAATTGCAGGACATAGTGAACAAACAAAACAATGTATCACTTCATAAATAATTGTATAGAATAATTCTCTCTTATTCAGTTCAGTATCTCTGACTGCATGTTATTGGCAATGCTACAATCAACAGGTGAATGCCTCAACTCTCAACTGATAGTCCTGCTGCAGCTTATTATAGCAGCCACATAGGGTCCAAGGAGGACAGTAGCTCAGGTTCACTCCCTGTGTGAGGGGTGTGGCAAATAGGAGTGGTCTTGGCGTGTGTGCGTATGAAGAATACTACGACTATTATAGCAGCAGTTTGCTTTATTATTTCTGCAGGTCAAATGATTTTTGCAAATTGTTATGGTTCAGCTACAATTGTCTGTAACAAAACACATCTTTTGTGCACAATAGAAAGCTATTTACTCTTGGATGATATTATACACAGGATGTTAGAACTGTCCAATGCAAAGAGGAGTACACAATCATGACATATCTGTGCAACTTTCGTTTTTCAAGTCATTTAACAGCATTGGGTATCTCTTGTAGTGTTTCATTCCTGGAATAGTTGCTGCAGGTAATGTCTATAATAAGTTTGTACATTGTACATTTACTATATTTTGTGAATACAAGACATCATGCAACTTTCATTAGTTTATTTTACAGAATTGAGTCCCTTGTAGTGTTTCCACTCCTGGTTGAGTAGAGTCCTAACACTATCGCCTCTTAATTTATGGCACCAGGAGATTAGTTTAAAATTTCCTTACTACCTTTATTAGAAAGTTCATTTCCTTGGTGTTGAAGTTTTATATCAACAAGCAGATGAACATGGATTAAAACAAGGTCATGTGTTGAACACCCAATTACATGGACCCAGAGTTTAATTGAATACACTTGAAAAGCAATGGTGAATACTAAACATGCGTCAATAAAAATGGCGGTTGTAAATATTCATATTTAGTCTAAGAATGGCTGAAGGAGTAAAAGGTAAGAAGAAAAGAAGTTCATGTTTTGGAGGGTTGTGGAGGACAAGTCTAATACATCCATTGACTGTGAAAAGAAAAGGAAGAAAATAATGCAAATAAATTAAGCTAAAAAAGCAACAACTGAAGGCAAGACAGAGGAGCCACCTTAGGTGCCACATCAGCAGTAATAGCTCGTTTTAATCACAGAAAATGCAACTAACATGTTCTGACAATTACTTCTCTCGATTGTTGAGAGCAAAATAATTCAATTATTTTAGATTGTGCAGCTTTAGAGAAGTTTGATGAGCATTGTGAAAGCATTAGCGTCTAGTATAAGACTTTACCTCCTGAGGGGTGTGGCTGGCTCCATAGATGACTATTTCTCTGAAAGGCGTGGCTAGCTCCTCTGCAGATAACTTTCCCACGTAAGGGGCGTGGCTGGCTCCTCTATTCCTCTGAAAGGTGTGTCTGGCCGGCTCCATTACAGAACTTTCCCTCCTGAGGGGTGTGGCTGGCTCCTTTGCAGATGCCTCTGAAAGTCTGGCTGGCACCCTCTTTAAATGAGTGGTGAGACTGGCTTCTCCATTCTAACAAGTAGAGTTATTTCCTCTGCAGATAATTAATCAGTCTAATAAACATTGTAAGTGCTTCAGGGAGGGGTGGAGCCAGCCCCACTCGAAGCTCTCTCTCTTGGTGAATTCCCATAATAATAAATTATTTCGTGTGAGTGTGTTACTTGGTGAAAAAGCTTGACTAAATGATAGTTATCACCATGGCAATTCATAAGGTGCTAGATACGAATGGTGCTAGCTATAACATAAAGGGGATAATTTTATCAAAACTGCATAAGTATTTCTGGATGACATAGTAACAAGCTAGGCTGATCAAGAAGCCTATAAAAGGATGTCGTTTTTCAAAGGCTTTAACAAGCTATTAACAGGACTGAGTAAAATACTTCCTGATTGGATGATCCAGAAAGCAGGTACTCTTGGTAACTTGTGGCAGTTGTATGCATTCAGTGTTTGTAAAAATACCATGGCAACGTTATACAGAAGTAATACCGTGATATCATAATACTGACTTCATACTTTGAACCTCATAGCAACAGCATGGTAAAGTCAATTAGCTATATGCATTCAGTGTTAGTAAATATGCCATGGCAATTGTTAGAAATGTTTAATTAAACCCTACTGCACATGATATCTAGCATAAAATAAACCACTTATTACACTCTGGCAGGTTGCAGCTTGACCAAGATAGTCAAGGTGGCAAAGCTCACACTCTATGGTTTATGTTATCTTAGGATCAAAAGATCAAAGAACCCAAAACTTGTGATAAATTGGAAAAACAACATCTGATTAGAGAGTAAATCATGCAATACTTTGACTGGGAACCCCAATACTGTTATGTGGCTTCTCAGGCATTTAAAAAAAACTGTTGTTAGAGAATTATTGAGTCATTCTTTGTTTTATACACTGTGCGAGACTTCAGATTTCTAGGTTATAATATTTCATTAATGGTGCCTTGTTTGGAGTTTTCATGGCAACACAATTGGTGGCAGGGTGCTACATCCTATTAGGTGTGTTAATATAAGTTATATCCTAAGTTACATCCTATTAGGTGTGTTATAATATAAGTTATATCCTAAGTTACATCCTATTAGGTGTGTTAATATAAGTTATATATAGTCTATCAAATACAAATAATGAATAAACAAAATGGATCACATCATTTCTCTGTCAGAAATACTGCAGTAATTGTTTAGCCAAGAGCTAATGGCCGAAAATAAAATAAAATAAACACACAAAAATAAGCAATAAATAAATAAATGAGTAAATAAGTAAACAAAAGACATGTAAGTATGTAACTAAGCTGCTAATGATGCAACCACAACATGTGTCATTATATAGCAAGAGTTTTGATGGTTTCAAATTAGTGAACAGAGCAGTAATTATACAGCATGAAGGTGAGTGTGCTAATTATATTTGTCCTAATGGACTATTTATATTCTATGGGAGCATATATGTAGTATGTCTCTATTACTCCTGACAGGAACCATGCTCATGAATACAATGATTGCCATCATGCCACTATTTTACTGAATACCATGATTTTTGACTATTTAATTTTTGATTCCATGTACCCATGCACATGTGTCCACTGCATGTGATTACATGTGTCCATGATATGTGATTACATGTGTCCATGGCATGTGATTACATGTGTCCATGGCATGTGATTACATGTGTCCATGGCATGTGATTACATGTATGTATCACATGTGATTACATGTGTCCATGACATGTGATTACATGTATGTATCACATGTGATTACATGTGTCCATGGCATGTGATTACATGTGTCCATGGCATGTGATTACATGTGTCCATGGCATGTGATTACATGTATGTATCACAAGTGATTACATAGATGCATACCAGCCAAAGTGGAAGTCGTGGTTTTTCAGGCAGAGCTGATGGTATGCTAAGTGGTGTGCTTGAATAGTTTCTCTTCGGTCAAATGGCCAGACAACCACAAGCGGCTGTTAATCAGTTAAAGTAAAAAAAGATTGGGTTTTTTTCAGTAGCAGTTGTCAAGTTCATGTGGCTTTATAGTGAACAGATAAATGGCTGCAAGCTTGCATACAATATTACATTGGCTTCTAAATTTGAGAGCTACTATGTGCAGGTAGCACAGAGCATTGTAATCACTATTGGCTATGTATGTTGCAGGACTGAATACATTTAGCCATGCTTCCACAATGAGGCTCTTGTACAGAGTGTTAAAACAAATGATGATTGGATTTATAAAAGGAATGTTTAGTGACTCGTGTGCTAGTCTGAATAAGGCAGATGAAGAAAAAAAAAGAACTTGATAGTGGAGGAAGAATAATACTCGTATTGGTGCACTTGAGAGTGACCAATCTAACAACAACAACAACATAATAAATAATAAATAATAATAATAATTAATAATAATGATGATGATGATAATAATAATAATAATAATAATAATAATAATAATAACTGCTGTCATTATTATTAATTGAGTGAGGGTTAACTGGGACTGCTAATCCAGGTTAATAGTGTGACTGCCTTCACAATTGGAGGGGCAGAGTTAGAAGGAGGAATAGATCACATGGGAAGAAGAGGTCAGAGGTCAGACCATGTGTACTACTGGATCAACTGATTCTGTATCAGTGGCCAGTATGAAGCACAAAAGCAGAAATTTTTGAGGGTTTTTTGTTGTTGTTTTTTGTTATTCCAGTGTGGTCATTCTTCACACTGTGACAGTATTGCAATTGGGGTAGGACAAGTGGGAAAAGGGGAGGGGACAAGCACACACCCACTCAGGCAGGCCCAACACGGATGCGATACCTTAGTAGGAAGGTCATTATTCTGATTGTACAAGAGATGTTGACTACAATATTCCACACTTGTCTCGTGCACTCGCTAGAGACATGCTCACTGACAGGACACTGAAGCTGCTGTGAGGTGAGGAATTTTCAACTCCAAGGTTTTGATTACTGTTGAGGACAATATCAAATTTGTACCAAGAACATGTCTACATCCAATTCATGAGTTTCAAATACGATGTATAGTACTACTTCATACTCCAGTAGTTGTAATAAAATATTGCAATATTTTTACAACAATAGCATTAGCAGCATTAATGAAAATATTCATGTACATACAACATCATCACCTTGAAGTGGCACGTTGGCATTATTATTATTATTATTATTATTATTATTATTATTATTATCCTTATTGTTATCATTTCATCATCATCATCATCATCATCATCATCATCATTATTATTATTATTATTATTATTAATTATTATTATTATTATCCTTATTGTTATCATCATCATCATCATCATCATTATTACTATGATTGTTGTTATTATTATTATTATTATTATTATTATTATTATTATTATTATTATTATTATTATTATTATTATTATTATTATTGGTTGATTGATTGATTGAAACAATGCCTAAAAATAGCTTATTAGGTTACCATGCTGCTTTGCCCATCTAACTGGAATGAATATGGACAGCCAGCAGTTATATCAGGTTAAAGTAAAATTGAATTTGAGTATCCGGCCCACTGAAGTTGTGCTTCAAATAATCATAATCCATAATCTACATTAATCATTCAATTTTAAGAACTTCAACTTATACACACATAACCTCTTGGCAATGGAACTGTCTTACAATGCTAATAATTTTTCATTTGCACACATATCTCTACAATATGTCCACAATATGAACCAAAGTGTTAACCACTTGAATCTGTGGGCAGACAGGAAGCTAGACTTAAATGACTACTTACCAGTGGATGCAGTTGCTGGGAAAACCTACAGGCTTAGGTCATCAAGCCACTTTAAAAACTAAGGCCAGACTTCAAAGGGTTGCATGTTGTCCTCAGCAACAATCTAAAATTTTAAATTCTGGCTTGTCATTTCGCAGTGTTTAATGAATAAATGGTGACTAACCCAGGCAGAAAGTGATAAACAGACTCACATTTGTGCATGCTTCTAGAAACATTTAATCATCTGCTGATGTGTCAAATCCGTCTAAGAAAACTCACAAGATAGTCACAACAGAAGCTGATGCAGAGTATCCTTTACATTATGAAAGAACATGTACTGGATATACCACTGGGATCTCCCCCATCCAGTGAATTCACAGCTTCACCAATCTTAAAATGGTGTTAAGGGTAGGAATGGTTCCTTTTCAGATTATGCACTGAAATGATAATGAGTGTTAATTTTATTACTAACACAAGGAGCCCAAACCTTTTAAATTTGTAGGGGTTTGGAGCTAAACAAATGCTTTTGCAGCTGGGGTATAAAATGGAATCTAGGAATCCATGAAGGTAAAAGGAGGCCTCTACAAATACTTAAAAAAAACAGCAATTTCATTTTGAGTGAGATCACTTTTTTCTATTGCAACTACAGGGTTCTGAGAAGTGATTTTACGCAAGTACGGGCTGGACGTGCCATAGATAAACGCTAGCTAGACCACACAGTTGTTAATTGAATTATTGCGCGCGTTCAGTAGCTATAAAAGTGGTACTCTTCTTCCTAGGATGCTGTACTTAACGGCGACTTGAATCATGAGTTTGTTCGTATCTTGTAGTGTCCTTCTACTGGTGTGGACTAATTTTTTACCCTTCTTTATCAGCTGTACGTGCTACGAAACCAGGGGCAACTCTTACGATTACGATTACAATGATGGAGAAACATTTCATGAGAATAGTATTGAACTCCGCTTGTGTTGCAACAGGACCACCATAGTAGCATCTTGGATCGAATCAAGAGAGGCACATGGAGTTAAATATGTGTCCATTCTGGAATATAGCTGCTCTGACAACCAGGTAAGCATTATGAAACAGACTGACAGACAGACAGACAGACAGACATACACACTTTTATACAATTTGTTTGTATATAGAAAGGAAAGCTCTCAGGAAAGAGTTCCCTCACTTCTAGTGAACACCATGTAACAATAGCAGAGGATCCAGATAATTGCACTGCTTATATGACTTACGCAGACTACGGCCACCTGGTAAACACAATAAATGTGACATGTGCAATACCAAAAGGTAAGTAGTTATTTAGCTAGAGCTTTTAATTGACTTATCAGTCCAACTGATTTTGCTTTTCTAGACTTGTGCTTATCCAATCCCTGTCAGCCAAATGAGATATGTCAGAGTAAAGATGGAAGTTTCTCTTGCACTTGCCGTGATAACTTTAACAGCAATTGCACAGCGTGTGAACAAGGATACCATTTTTCAAAGAATGAATCAGAGTGCAGTAAGTGGTTCTTGGGTTTTGGTACAAACAACTTCACTATTCTTTAATGCTTTGTTGCTGTCTTATATTATTAGCCTGTCAAGATGGGGAGGTGAGACTGGCTGGTGGATTATCTCCTAAAGAGGGTTATGTTGAAGTGTGCAAGGACAATCAGTATAGTGGTATTACTGGCACTTCATGGGGCGACAGAGAGGCTAGTGTGGTCTGTCATCAGTTGGGATTCAGTCATGGTAAGATTAACTTACATGTATGTTATGTATGCTAATTATTATTACATTGTATTTGTCACAGGTTCTGAGCAAATTTATGATGTGAATAAAAACTCTACTGTTTTGAATAGTGAAATTCATTGTTTTGGGAGTGAAAGTTCTATACTAGAGTGTAATTGGAATGGAACCACATCAAATAACAGCAGAAGGGCAGGAGTGAAATGTGGAGGTAAAACATTGTAATAATTTCATTTGACTTTACACAGCAGTATAATCACTGGTCAAAAAATCTTTGAGAAATAACAAAATTATTTATATTTGCAGCTCACAGTACAACGCAAGATGAAAATAATTGGGATACAACTGCACAAATAGGTAAGTTATACAATATTATTTTGTTGTCCTATTTTAATGACTGATTTTTTTTTAATAGGAACTGTATTTATAAAATCTGTGAGATCTACAAAACTAGTTGGTAAGTGCAAGTCATAACAATCAAAGAATGTGAGAATGAATTTATATTGCCGCAATTTCAATATAGAGGCCATATGTGGAGCACTTGTGGCAATTCTGTTGACAATTGCACTCTCTGGAATAGTCCTACTTCTATTTCATAAACGGTAAGGCATTTTATTAACTAATGGTATTGATCATATAGTTTAATTTAATTGTGATTACCTTCTATTGTAAATTAATAATCGAGGCACAAATCTTTTTGAATTTTAAGCCTTTAATTTCCTAAGCAAAGTACAACAAATGGTTAATACACTGTGAAAGTAAACAATACAAAGAAGTTGAACTGTTTTTATTTATTTATCTGTTAGGTGCTTTCATCAGAAAAATCTTAAAGTAGAAGTTCAGAAATGTTTTGAGCAGGTATGTCTGTTGCATTTGATTAGTAATATTTATAGAATGGTAACTTGATTTATAGTGCATTGCTGTATGTAAACAATATTAACTTACTTAAGGCCACACCAACTTAAAAACTTGTTTCTCATCCGCTCCCTCTCCAATTTTTGCAGAATCTGAATTTTATATTTTATTTTTTACTGCGCATGCGCGTGGTGTACGCTAAATAGAAAAGGTGAGGTCAAACCAAAAACTGAACCTTTGAGGACACAGGAGAGCAGTACTTAGTAAATAAATGGTGCTAGTGGTACTTCAAATAAGATTTGGGACAGTTATCTTGAAATCTTTTTATGGATGTAATGTTCCAGAAGGATCTACTATTGGAGACAGAGTGATGACACCTCCCGTGTTGAACATGGTCTACACCAGACATAATCTTTCCTGTAGTTATCTTACTATTCTGCAGGGCACTCACCTTTATGCTTCTTCTGTGGCACAGAAGATATCAGTGATCATGCTGATACTAATACTTATCCTATATGCACAGACTATGTGAGAAATGGACAGCATACTATAGCTAGACGCAAACGTACCTCATTTAAACCAAAGGACAAGTGACTCTCATGTTTTGCATTCAATTTGTCCCAGACATTAATCTTCATGATGATTTTTTTTTACTCTCATATCTTTTCATTGAATTTGTCAGTTAACAATATTCATGGTTATTTTGTTAATGAAATATATGCCTAATTGTCATCTCTAATTGCCATGATTACAATAAAAAAAATTAAAAAAAATTAAAAAAAGCCCCCCCGCTCTCCAATTTTTGGGTAGTTTTTGGATGAGAAACAATTATTTTGGATGAGAAACAATTATTTAAGTTTATGTGGCCTAAATTATTAAATTACCAAATTTTATTTTTAGGAGTTAGATGTTGAATTTGAGCCCATGGACTTCAAATTAAGCATTCCAGCTTCAACTTCATTTCAAAGTGTGGCGACCATCGTGTGTCCAATGGAAAAGGAAAAGTTTACAGCAATTGAACTTGAAGCTCAAGTCAGTCCCATACTGGAAAGATATACAATTCCAAATGTGATTCAAATGCCCTGAGAAAATACAGAACATAAAGACAAAGGTATACCATTTGGATCAGACAGGAGCTACCCAAACAGGAGCAATAGCCACAAGGCAAATGGCTTGAATGCCCCTCAAATTCCAATGTCCAATTGTTTGTACCATGCAAGAGTGGAGACTGAACTCTGTCGTAGCCAATGATAACCTATATGTATATAAACAATGTATTGCATGATGATATCAAATTTTGTACAATCATAATCTAAAATCATGAAATAAATTTTCAAATAAAAATGTTAGCCTTATTTTATATTTCAAGTTGTTACATTGGTTCTTCTTTGTGTGTTTCTTGACTACACTAAGCCAACACCATATTGCATCAGATTCCACTGCATATTATATGCGGACGGATTAGGAAACTGATCTGATTTGAAGAAACGAGACACAACTTGTTTGTGTGCCTCCTATGTATGGGTTCTGGCTATCTTTGGGGACTGGGACAACATGTAACCTAATTTAGTAAAGCATACTACTTTTAAGTTCAGATAGGGTCCATAATTAATGTAGTCATACATCAATTTATACTTGTTTGAATTTAGTAGGTATAATCGCCAAACTTTTTTGAATTAGCTACTTTGAAATAATATAACAATTAAACTCTCTTTATAATATCGAGATAAATACTTGTAATCAATGGCCAATTATAAAAAGTAACACTGTGCACACATTTATTACTATAACATAGTTGCCAATTATCTAGGATTGTACACTAACCACATCCCAAAATATTGACCACACCTCCAGGACTTGGGGTACACCCCACTATACATATATGGGCCAGCCACTTTTCACTTCGTCAGAAGATTGATTCACAGCTGCTGAAAATCACTACATATCATTGTCATGTGATCAAGTTGTCCTGATTCAAGCTTGGCCTCTTCATTGTCATGTGATCAATTTGTCCTGATTGAAGCTTGACCTCTTCATGTCATGTGATCAAATTGTCGTGATTCAAGATTGACCTCTGGTTGTATATAGATTTTTCTAAGCATTGAAAACCACCCTCTCTCTGAATCAGCATTTGAAACCAGGGTGGACAAGAGTCCTGCCATTAGCTTACTCGGCATAGGAACCGAACTTCCCTAATCGTGGTCTACTGCCAGCTGATTTATACTCGGCTATCTCAGGACTATGCAATATGGTAATGGATGCATCATCAGCAGCATGCTAATAAATTATTATTGCATGCTGAGTCAGCTGAGGTATGGAGCAATAAACCATTTGCTGTACAAAGTACGGATGTTCACATTAACCAGCATAATTTTTGACATAATAGGTAAGCAAAAGCATACGGTAATTACGCATGTAATGGTCACTTTCTAGCATATTTTAGATATATTTGTTGACTGATTTGATACACAGTCAAATTCAGCTGGCTCAAATACTTGAATATGCTGAGGAATGCAGTAAAGTAATAGAATTTTATGAGAGTGACACTGTTTTCTAACTTTCATTGTACAATTAGTTACTATAATTTTTATAACATGATTGTACATTAAATTGACATAATTTATGGCATAACTGATGCATAATTGCAGAAATGCCAAAAAGCATAATAGGTAAAATTAATATTACATCCCCCATATAGTACAAGGCTACTAAACCAATGGAGTAAAAATAATAATAATAATAATAACAATTAATCAATTAATTAATTAATTAATTAACTGATCAATTAATTAATTGATTAATTGCTTAATTAATAAATAAATTAATTAATAAATACAAGCTAAACAAAGTTAATTCCATATTCTTGAAAGCAGGGATCGACAATTGAACTCTAAGGGACAATGTTATGGAGACAGTCCCAACGAGGATTATTGGCACATGTGTCATAGTTATTGTTGTAGAACCATGAGTGAAGACTTCATGTTGCTAGCTATGTCTCAAGAAATGGTATTGACATGTTTGGCAGTAAATTTGTTTAGTGTTAATGTTTTACCTGTACTGATAAATGGTCTAGTGCATCATCCTGCATATATCTAAATTTTACATTATAGGATCTGGTAAGGTGTCAAGCAGGGAGTATAATGACATTGTTTGCCTCTACAATTATGTCCTCTTTATCTGTCCTTGGTACATATACAATTCTAGACAGAAAAATAGTTAATTATATTTTTTATATAATGGTCTTGGCACATGTGAGTAATAATATGCCTAGTCACATATGTTGAATAAAGAGTAATCATAGTATTTCTCTGTGTTAAAGAGTAATTCAAATTGACCAAAGTCTGCTTTGGCAAAAAAAAAGTTGAAAATGTCAGGTTAAGTTGAATTATATATCATTTAGTTGTTTTCGCTATAAAAATAAATCAACTTTTAATATTTCAGATTTCTGTGTGTAACAAGATTTTGTGAGAGTGAAAACCTAATGTTTCAATAGAAAATTATATAGCTAGGTTAATTCATAAAGAATGCCTAGCCACAATTCTTAGCAGGAACGGACTCCCTTCCCAGAAAGTTGCAACTAGATTTGGCGAATCACCTGTGACAGGTTTAATTAATATACTAATCACCCCAAGGTGTCCATATAAAAAAAAAATCAGTTAAGTCTTTGTAGTCACAGATTGAAACAATCCATTAAGTTATTACTAAAATTTTCATTGGCTTCATTTCATCACCACAGCCATTTTCTCAAGAAGACATTTTATACTATACACTAAGGTGGAAGTGTCAAGGTACAAAACCAGCAGTTATATTCAGGTACGGTGTGGACAAATTATGTAGCTAATTTTGTATTTTGTATAGTTAAGACAACCAAACCCCTTCCAAATGTTTAACACCAAACACCTTTTTTTTTGTTTACAACATCATAAAAACGCTGAGAAGAAATTTAGCAGGTTATAAATTAGAATTGGCAGTTCTTAGTGAAGTAATATGAAGATGAGTAGGAGCAAAGTCAGGGAAAAAAAGGGGGAGATCAAATTAAGCATGCATACTAGCTATAACTTCATACTAGGATGATCTAAAATATAATCCTGATGGCTAAATTTGACAAAATCATTTGTCAATAGTATCCCAGCACAACACCATTTTAAGAAATAAAATCTTCTCTTGGAGAAAGCTGCTTCCAACAACTATGATGAAAATGGAGAGACTGAGACCACCACAATTTTTTTTAAAATGTTGCTTTTTTTTGTCCCTTTTCTCCAACTCTAGTGGAAATTACTTTATTCTTCTAGATAAATTTCTTCAAACCTCATTCAAATTCAAGCAAACAATTTTTTCCCCATATTCTAAACTAATAGCTACACTCATTATAATAAATGAGGAGCTGAGCCACCCCCCCCTCCAAAAGTTGTGCATAAAATAGAAGTAGGTAATTGGTGAAATGCACGGTAAGTTACCAAATGTTTGTAGTGCTACTGTTAACGTTCTACATAATTTTATGTCAGTGGAAGAAGTCATTGGATGCATAACATAGAGTTCCTCTCCTTCCAAAGTGGCTTAAAACTTTAAATAATCTGTTTTATTATAATAATTATATAAGATTACTCCTTCACTGTATATTACACAAGCACAGTCTTGCACATCATCAGCATAACCATGCATTGGAATGAAAGCATTGCTTGCTGCAACACTATTTCCATTTTCCCACATACAATAAATTTATTAGCTGAGCTGGGTTGATAAATCAGCCACAGATTGAAAAATCGTCGTCACATTGGAATGCGATTAAGAAAATGATATGGTAAAGGGTCTGGCCCGCGAGACTAAGCTAAAGCTGGTGAAATACTACGCGAGGAAATGACTGCGAAAGTAGTTTCCAATGCAGAATAGCTGAGACACCGACTGTACTCCGGAACAAGCCCGGATTTTGTACCTTTGTCCAGGTCCCCGAAGATATCCTTGAATATTGTCAACTATAGTAGCTGTCATCACTAAAGGACAAAGAAACTGAGAACAGGAGAGAAAGAACCAAGGAGGAGGATAAGAGAACTGAGATGGCTTAGGTAGAGAGTGAGAGAGTGACGTGTGTGTGTGTTAAGAAAAGTAAGTGAGATAAAAGTGGACTGATGTGACAAAACCAAGTGGTAGAGGATAATAACAATGGATAAAATGCCCCGTGCTACTACATTCCTAATTTGCAAATAATTACTTCAAGCACTACCTGTGTGGAGGGTGCTTGCTACATTATATCCTTATTTTGCTCGTTATTTTGCCCCAGTTTGCCCTCTTGCAGAAACCTGATTATTTTTTGACATTTCCCTAGGCATTTCCTTACATTTTTTTTAATTTCACTGATGATGCCATCTGTATATTTTTACTTTTTATGCTAGTAAAGTAAAAATACAAATGAAATATGGATTCCTAATATTGCATTATCTTCAAGAAACACCGGACACTGAGATTTGCTGAAGGTTTTAATTGGCTGATAATAAAAGATCAAAGGAGATCACAATCTGCAAGCTGTTGGGAAAGGTTTCACTGAAACCTTTATACATTCCTGTGAGACTTCAAACTACACTTCAGCTTCAATTCAAACAAGTACATCACAGCCTTCACCCCACACACCCCTTCTCCATCACCACCACCACCACACAATTCATTCAAAGGCACAAACTAATAATAATAGAAGAGTAGCAGCAGCAGTAGTAGTAGTAGTAGTAGTAGTAAGAAGAAGAAAAGGAAGAAAAAGAATAAACAGAAGAAAGGACAAGAATATTAATAATAATAATAACAGCTATTTCTATTGTGGTTATTATTATTATTATTATTATTATTATTATTATTATTATTATTATTATTATTATTATTATTATTATTATTATTATTATTATTATTATTATTATTATTATTATTATTATTATTATTATTATTATTGATTCAGTCATTCTCAGCTGAAATAATTATAATTATAGAGTTCGACCTCAGTTGACCCCTGAAGAGGACTTCGGCATGAAGCCGAAAAGTTGGGTTAAGTTTTAATTAACATTATTATTGGCTGTTAGAACGAGAAAATGTTCTATTATTATTATTATTATTATTATTATTATTATTATTATTATGAGAGACATTTATTATTATTATTATTATGAGAGACATTTATTATTGTTATTATAACTGTAAATGCAATGCAATACAATGCAATAAGCAAAAATAAATAAAACATTAAAAAGTACATGGTGCCATCACACTGTCCCTGATGCTGCCCATGATGGAGGCAGAATTGTGTCTCTGAATTTCAATAGAAAGGCGCTGCAGCAGGTAGGTGGTAGCATGCTCATTACCTGTGTGCCTCATCACTGCTCCCAAGCTCCTCTAAAAACATCTTACATTTTGGCCCAATGACACCAGATGTCTCAATGGCTTCAGGCACAAAGAGGTGAGTGACTGGCAAACCACTGTACTTTGCACACTTTCTATCCTCGGGCATAGGCTGCCACCTCACCAGCTGTTGTTGCCCGACTCATGTAAGAAGGGGTAAAGGCGTCAGGACATGTGGCATCCCATACAAGGAGTTTCCCACACTTCCATGGCACTGCTGTCACTCCATCTGGCCTCATCTCGTTGGAACTGTGCAAGCCTGAGGGCTCCAATCTAGATGGCACACGAGCTGAGGAGAGGGTCCTTTATATGACCTCGTTTATGGTCCCATGTCGCTGAAACCTTCCTTCACTTTTTTGGCAGCTGAGCGAGTGATGGCCCAATATATCTACTTTGCTGCCACAATGGCGGCAAGAATGAATGTCACAGACAGGAATGCCCAGGCATAAGCCAATACCAATCCTGACACTGACATCACCCAGTCTAAGACCAAGGAATGTAGCAGGGAGTGCATGTAGCCAAGCGCCAGACTCTTATTATTAGCTATTATTATCATTATCATTAAAGTGTTAATATAATATCTGTCTAATATTGAGGAATAGTACACTTCATTTGATTCTTATGAACTTTATGCCATCAACATGATTTTGTATTCTTAAAGTTAAAGCAAGGTTTTTTAGTTCTGGATTTGAACTCAACTTTAGGGTCATAATGATCAAGTGCATAGTAAATGATTGAGAAAAGAGAGCTCTTATTCTGATTTCCATATGGCTTTAATAATCTGGGACATTAGAAAAATAATTGTAGTAGTGGTATTAGCAAAGTTGGGTGTGATAGTTATCCAAAATTACACACTGACAGAAGCAATGAACTTGTTAGCGATGGCCAATTAATGTCGGGACTATTGAAGTCTTTTATGTCAACAAAGTCATATGATGTTACTACCATAGGTGGTAGGACAAGATGAAGGAGTGACATACACAGACAATTGAAAATGTGCAATTAATGCCTATTAAGTACCAATTCTAAAGTTCTTGAAGGAAGTTAATGAACAAAAATTAAATATCCCAACTTCATGAAATTTTTGTCTTGTAATAATTATGAAAGTGGTAGTATTTTATTAGAATCCATGTCAGAAAGCCATGCTTAATTATAACTTTAAGCAAGAGCTAGTGATCGAGTGAGAACTGTCAATACCTGCTACTATCTTGAATGGCATGTACAGTCCAGTTTTGTGGTGACATCAGTGAAGTCACTTATTTACTTGATACTAGGATGGTATTGTACTCATATCGTGGGTCTTGTCTTACTACACATGTGCTTTACCTTAGGGCTAGTCTGCTATCAGACTTTACAGCGAGCCTATCAAGTTAAAAAATAAAAGTAATTACTAACCATAATAATACTCAAATATACCCAAATTTCAGGTTTTATTATGTACTTTTTATTAGGCTACAATTTGGTCATGTTTCACTTGGTGCCAACATTTCATTCTTTTCCTTTTTATTTATTTATTTATTTATTTTTTATGCTTGCATGTGAATTATTTCTCTTGGTATGCCTAGATATTGATAGTGATAGAATTGTTAAGTACCAAGTTTCAGTCAAATACTTTCAGGATGTATCTAGACTCGAAGCTGTAGTTGATTAGTTAATTAGTTGGGTTTTTATTATTATTATATATTTTTTTACTGTCTGTTGTTTCTTTGTTAGGAATTTGATCCCTAGTGTGCTAGTCACCAATTTATTTCAATCTCTATTTTGGATTTATGGAGAAGACTCTATAATAGAAAAGAGAGAGGGCTCGTGACCCTTGTAGACATCAAATTAGTTTCCATTTCTGAAAACCAATCATTGAGCAGATCCATGTTTGGTGTGTTAGTGATGATTGTTAATGCATTCCCATGTGGTCCGGAACATTCTGAAGACATCCTTCCTGGAAAACCAGGCTTAATAGTGACATGGATGTCCATGTTCTTTGTTTTAGTAGTCCTTTAACAAGCTAAATGCATTGTCTTGTAATTGAAATAACAATACATACTCTTCAGTACAGTTTAAAATCAACAACAACAACAACAACAACAAAGACAACAATGAGCAGAGGAGCCTAAATTCAAACTGATTGAACAAGTAAATATTAAGTAGTTCCTGGGATTTGCCAATTTGATGTTTGCAATTTGTTATGGTTAGCTGTAATACACTTAACGGGTTTCATCAAAGATAGGCTAACATTTTATAAGTTGGCTGCATTACTTAACCACAAGTATGTAGCTAGGAAACTAGACTTTTAAGAGGATTTAAAGTTAGATAGAGTTAAAAAGAGAAGCTGGTCAAAACATTTGAATTAGTAGTAACCACTAGGAACAACAACTCTGGCACTTGCTCACAAGCTCAGTAGTCTAGAGCAGCCCGGATGCACTAAATCTACAGGTGGCGCGCTTTGCGCGAGTTTGTGCGCCCCTACATTTTAATCCTACCAGTTCGTCGCTCTGCAGAAGGAGAAGGACCATCGGCGTGTGCCGTTTAGCCTGATGTTTCTTTCCTTCGTGCTCGTTGTTTTCCAATACTTACTTCATCTAACTGTGGAAACTTGTATACAGCTGGGTTCGGAGAACTTGGACGCTCAGTTTTGCTGCAACGGGAGCTTGAGTAAACTGAGGTTAAGTCCACTCAGTGAAACAGAAGTTGTTATTATTGATGAGCGCTACTCAAGTTTTCAATGCTTTGATAGAACTAACCAGGTACAGTCAAACAAGAAGTTTATGATATTAGATGACATATTACTTGTAGCCAGTCATTGCCAGGTGTATATTATTAGAGTAATGATTGAGTCTAGTCTGTTTAAGTCTTTGCTTCACTGATATTTTAATTTTTTTTGTAGGAATTAGAGACTATTAATCTCCCTGAGATAAGTCTGTTTATTGGAGAATCATGGAGCATTTATGACAATAATACTAAAAGCTGCAGAGTGAAGTTGGTCTTTCATGACAATTATATTAAATATAACCAAACTGCAACCTGTGAAGCTTGTGGGATGGGATACTCAGACAATGGGACAGATTGTATAAGTAAGTACTGACTGATGACTCTATTAAATTACTGATGAGAATCACATCTTTTACAGATATAGATGAGTGCTCTGAAACTCGTCATAATTGCAATGCCCATGCTCAGTGCAGAGACACAAGAGGAAGCTTTGAATGCATTTGCAAGGATGGGTTTTATGGCAATGGGCAAGTCTGTGAAGGTATTTAAAAGTGCTGAGCAAATAAGAAGTTAGATCAGTTGTGAAATCTTGAGTACTTCGATTTGGGCTTTCAAGTCGGTTTGGGTTGTCAAGTTGGGTTTAAAATTGTAGTTTGTACTATAACCACTTCCTTCCTGATGTGGGTCCCCACGTATCCTGCTCAATAAGTGACCTCTATAATGCTAATGGAAAATCATTCTGTAAAGGAAAAGGAAATCCTTATATGGTAGCTTATATTGACAGATGTAGATGAGTGTCTTGAGGATGAAGACAATTGTGACGCTAATGCTGAATGCAATAACACAGAAGGCGGATATGAATGTACTTGCAGAGAAGGATTCAGCGGCAATGGAACTTTCTGTGAAGGTATGTACGCAGTTTTATACAGTATTGAGTCAGCACTATTTGTACATATAGTGGTAGACTTAGCATCCATTACAGGGGAGGTTCCAGCAGGGCCCAAATATATTTAGATCAAATCTTATATAAAATTTATTAATATATATAATGATTTTGACATTCATTATAAATGAAGAGAATAAAATAGCATGCAATCGTCTTATAAATAAATTTGTATCCTACTACATTATCATTGTTAATAAACTTGATTTGGAGGAGGGCCCTGGCCTCCTTGGCCTCCTCCTGGATTCTCCCCTGCATCAAATTTGTCAGTGAATATGTCTATAGTTGATTCAACATTAAGAGTTTGACGAGAAATAAATTATAATCTATGGACATTTCTACTATGTAAATATGACGATAGTGCACAACTCAAGGACTAAAAATTGAGACAACACGTTCTCTTACTCGTATATAACTGTTCAGCAGATCCTGAGTATTATATTTTAGGATTTTATGTTGTTTGTGTAGTTATCCAACAATCATACTACTCAAACCTAGCTAATATATATATAAGTGCCAATGTAAAGTTCACTTGCAAGATGAATGGCACCAGAATGAAGCGATTGTCCTGTGTATTATTGTTGTCATAAAAATATATAAAAAAACACTTGAAGTTGTAATATTAGAGTGTGAAACTAACCATTCAGCTCTTACCCAGTTTCCTTTTATTGCATATACTCACTTGGCTTCAGTTTTACCCACAAAAGATGACCATTGATGCTAAGAACTCACATGCATTTGGAGGCTTCATGACCTAGCTACATATGTCTGCCACTCTGAATATTTCTGTTGCCAGTCATGCTGTCTGTATGCATTTCCTGATGTGACTCATTTATAGTCAATGTTTACTTGTCTGACTCATTCTTAATCCCATGCAATTGGAAGATTGACATTTTGGACTACATTATTGTAAGGGAAAAAAATGCAGTGCAACTAGTTTTCTTGACTGGTATCAACATTAGTAACATCACATGTGCAGCAAATTAGGTAGCATCTCCAGAACCATGGCATAGCTTGCTTATATTACCAGAGAGGAAGCACAGAGCTGAGGATTTCTGTACAATAGCCTTTTGTTCATATTCAACAGATTGTAAAAAGACTGAATGAAGTAGTATCTGTGGATTCCTGATTTCAAAGATTCGCATTGTATGTACACAGCTCATCTTGCAGGCCTAACCCTTACCAATTACAGTTGATAGAGTCTAAATCATCATGAGATTAATGCCAATCATTAACCAAAGCACCATGCTTATATTTTTTTGCTTTAACAGTATGCATACAAAATTGTTCTAAGAAAATCCTATATGTGTGAACCAATTTAATTATACAATTTCATTCTACTTTACTAGAGTTGTCTAATAGGGAGTGCATAGTATGTAACATGATTTTAGTACAGGATAGAGAAATGGGCAATGTGCTTTCACAAAATTGGCCTTTTTCAGATATTTACATCAACTGACATAGTGACCTGAGGGTAAATTAGTAAACATGCATGTAGAGATAAAATGGAAATTTTATTTGGTATTATAAATTTTAGGCTAGTATAATTTTGTGAACCTTGCTATTTCTTACAGATCTTACACAGAAATATCAAAGGAAAATTGAGACGGCTAATTTTTTCATAAACCTTTGTTTTTATCAATAGATATAGATGAATGTTCCAGCAATCATAACATTTGTCATATTAATGCATATTGCAACAACACAAATGGCAGCTTTATATGCATTTGTGAGACAGGATTTACTGGAAATGGGAAACAATGTGAAAATAAGAAGATAAAAAATTGTGTTTTATGATTTTGTCAAATTATGAATAATTTATTTATTTTAGTTCAACTACCTCCTATGTCTGAAAACACAAGCACATCTGTGTTAGTGCTAGGTAATAAATAGAAGCTATAAATTAATGACCATGGGATATTGCTAATAATATTTCACTGTATATAGGAGTCTCTACAATTACTGCAATAATTTTTGGAATTTTCTTGGTGCTATCTCTTTGTTGGGTATCAATTATTACACTATTGTTCATAAAGTAAGTATTTGTAATTTTGATTCAAATACAGTTGAAATTTAACTATTTTCCCCCAGGTACTTAAAACATGGCTATTACAACAAGCAAGTTCATCTAGGAGAATTTAACAATGACAAAGTAAGATACCCACAACTAAATGAAGGATTTATTTGATTCTATACTGTTCATACAGAAATTTGATAAGGACTTTATTCCAGTGGAGATTACCTGTCAGACATCTTTGTCTGACTCGCACCAAAGTATAGACACGATAGTATATCCGATGGAACAAGCCAATACGTATATCGAACAGCGAGACTTCAGGCACTCCATCAGTGAGATCCAATGTGACACGAGTAACAATGGCAACTGGATCATGTCTGAAGCAAAACAACTAGGTTTGCAGCAGGAATATTTGAATATTGTGGATGGTCACTTGGATGTCAGCAATCCACTGAGATGGAGTGCATCCACTGATGAAGGCAGTCCAGATGACACATTTGATATCACTTCAAACAATTAATAAAAAGACAGTTTTATCATCATTTCCACATTTCAGCTGTTACAAGAAATCAATTTCACATCATTCCTATAAATTATTTTCAAGTTAAGATTATTATTATATCACCCTGGTGCAGTTTGTAAACCAAAAATGATCATTTTTGGAAGGATAGTGTAACGAATGAATCAGTAAAGGAACAAACGAATGAATGTAGTGATAAATAAAATAAATAAAAGCACACACACACACACACACATATATAAGTAAAATAATAATTATAATAAAAATGTTATAAGGTGATAACAAATCTATAAAAGATGCACTTTTACTCCCTATTTCTGTACATTATTTTAAAATTAATTGGTAGCCTTATCCAGTCGCCATCATAAAAATGCAGGAAAACAAAGCTTCTGCATGAAATAAGAATCATACATAAAAACTAATTTTTTTCAAAATCAAATGGCAAATTCCTTTCATGCACTATGGATACCAGGGAAAATCCTGAGGACTGGCTGCTATAATTATTTGAAGAATTTTTCTACTAAGTCTGTGGAGTGGTTTTGATGGCATTTTATAGGCTTGACTATCTCTAAAACTATGTACAACAACCTACTTCAGTGAAAGTGAAAGGCATTGAAAAACTACTTGACTGGGCGGGATTTCAAGGTGAAGGGGGGAGGGGAGGAGAGGGGGCGGGGAGGGGGGCAAGAGTGCTGAGAAAAAGGGGAAAAGCTACCAGACCACCTTCTCTCCCCTTCCCTACAAATCCAGTGATTATTTTGTCCTTTGAATTTAAATATTATTGGCATTGACCCTCAATGTTTATTGCCCTAGCTTAATCCAACCTAACATCTCCCAAGCAATTTGTCAATCTGATTTTGACAACTGATATTAACTACACTAGTCATTAATGTAGATATTATAGCACACTACACTATACTTAAAGACAAATCCTAGATGAAACCCTGCAAAGAAAGAATTGAGGGAACATTAGTGGCTGGTTGTTTCAGTTCCTCCAAAACGATTAATAATAAAACCAAGGTGGCTACACCAAAGCCACACCAAGAGGTATCCTCAGCTCCCAAGGAACCACAGCGCCCAGGATCCCAAAGCCGCTCACGCCACCGCCATCAAGGGTCGAAACCACCAGAAGGAGGCTCTCCGTCAGGCTAACGCTATAATTTAGGGTGAACTTAGCTTTTGGGACGCGCTCCTGGGAGACCACTACCTAATAGCGATTTTGAGACTCCGACCAGGTGGCGAACGTTTCTTCTTGGAGCTGTGAATCAGAAAATAGCCCGAGTGATTAAAATTATCAGAGTGTGACTAATTTTTTGGCTAGCTACATCTCAAGTGATGAAGCCCTGAAAATTAACGGAGTACTCGTAGCTGCTACGTATATAAATTAGCGTTATCTGCGCGAAAGCCTCGGCGGGTAATTTTAGCCGGACGATGCTCTGCCTGCGGCTCCTATCTCTGCTAGCTCCCGCTAGCTTAGTCTGTACTACCTGTGATTCGGAGTCTGGACTGATTGATGTACACCTATGCTGCAATAGGAATACAATAAATGTTGTGATTGACGTTGTTGAAGAAGGAACTGTCCTTTTTACTGATTTATCACTGCTGCAATGTTATAACCATCGAAAAAACAAGGTATGTCACTAACAATGTATTCCCTTTGCACACTAAGACAAAAAGTTGGAGTTGGGAAGGGCAGTTATCTCAGGATGGTATACCCTGATAGCCATCATCAAGAGCCTACCATAAAGTGGTGTGCTTCAACACAAATGGCGAGGGGAGTTACTACTCGAGTTACTAATCGAAGACATTTAAAATTTCATTCACATTCATTTTCTATATTATCTAAAGTAATGAGCTAAGCTTACTAATTAATAATAATAAAGAGATGCGGCTGAAAGGTCTGGATTCTATAATAACTCACTTCTAGCTCTAGCTTTAAGAATCCCTAGAATAGGAAAAAGTATTGTCTTTTAGTAAATACTTATAAGCCACTTATAATGAGACACTATGATGTGTTGCATGCAAATGTGGGAAACAAAAATAAACAAAAGTTCAAGCCTTCTGGATTAATCCAAGGCCTGAAAAGTTTTTACTCAGTACACTACATGTGCTAGTAATATGGCACAAGTATATCCACATATATTGTACCTCCCCCCCCCCCCCCCCCCCCCCCCCCCCCCCCCCCCCCCCCCCCCTCCCCCTTTCCCATAGGTTCACATTTATACATCCCTGATAGCTTCTTTACTCTCTTTGCCCATTTGCCAATAAATCTGAATGGAATAACTGGGGATAATGTTCACAATTCGGACACAGGGGCCACACCTTACAAAATCTGAAATTGTAGAAAACACAAAAGTGAAGCCTATGAAAGTTATTATGATTCCCTTTGAACTTGAATACCAGTCATTTTTTAGTATTACAGAATTATACAGTGTTTCAAAATACTACATCATTGTTGCAACTATCCTAGCTCAACCAAAAGTCCCTCATTAGTACAGCCATTTCTAAATCTCACAAAACTCTCCCTTTTTTTCATTTTTTCCATAGCTGTGCACATATTAATTGGAAATTGTGTGGATTTTTTTCAAAATTAGTTATGATTGGCAGTTTTATTACTCTTTTAACGATGGTTTTGTAGTGGGAATCAAATCATCAGGTTTCATTCCTGTGAAGTTTTATTTCCAAGTAAATCAAGTTCTGTGTAGTGATAATCATCATTAGCAGAGACCTTAAGTATAAACCATATCATACACAGGTGCACGAGTGGGTGTTGCTTATCCAGATTTTCTCAGAATGTCAAGTTGTCAATATTAGTGCCACTTTAGCTAATATTAAGATCTCATTCTTGCCTCATAACGGGGCCACTATTTTGAATGAAAATTAACATTTATTTCTGCTGTAATGGTTATTTATAATATATTGTTAAAAATCAACACATAAAAACATGCATGACTCTACTAAGCATACAGTGCAAAGAATATGATTTACACTAAGCGGTTCATTTTTTAATTTGAAATGATGTCGTTGTTTGTCCTGCTATAGTGTGCAAAGGTCAGCCCACATTGAATAATATAGCTGTTGACAGTACTACTGAGTATTTTTACTATAAAGATTTTGTGAAAAATATTTTGATTTCTTTTAGCAAAATAATCCAACAATAATAACAGCAATATTTAATTAATTCAACAATAATAACATCAAATGTTTATTTAATTGTCCCATTCTTTGGCAAAATTTTGACTATAGTTGCTATATACTGATTTGTCCTTTCAGATATGGCAAGATGAATCCAGCTCTCAAATAATTGTGCATTCCACCAGCACGAATTTCCCTACCAACAATGCAACCCATTGTACATGGAAGTTGACATACAATGATTTTTTGGGTAATACTTACACACACAATGTTAGCTGTGAAGTTTGCAAATTGGGATATTCAAATGGAAATAGAACATGTCAGAGTAAGTTGAAATATTGTACATGAGGTTTAAGACTGTGTTTCACAATATTATTTTTCTCAGCATTCTTTTACATTAGATGTATTCTTTGGCCTTTTTTCTTTTTTACAGAATTAATATTGTCACTTGTTTTGAATACATCTAATAAGACATGTTATTGAAATAGTACTATAGAATATAATATACAGAATGAAAATTTTTTTATCTTATAGCACGAGTCTTATCACATAGTATCATCAAGAGCCTAAACCTGCATTTCATTCCTAATAGTACGGCGCGTAAGTTTCCCATTCAAAAATGTATGGGAAAAATCGCTGTTCAATTGAAATCACACGGGGAAAGTGAAATAGCATGTAACTAATTGAAATACCTCAGTAACTAAGTGGAAACTAAGTTAAATACCTCGGTAATTATGTGAAATAGTACAGGTAAGTGCGCACGTGTAGAGCGTTAACCTTGGAAACGTACAGTTCGAGTAGTTGCTAGTTGAGGACAATGTCCTTCTTTACCACAGAACCTCTACCCGTATTAGACGGAATGTTTTACAACAGATTAGGAGGAGTCGTACGTTGAAAAGAAAGTTCCAGCAAAGGCTAATCCTGAAATAAGGACATAGTGAGTGAACAATACAGTGTAGCTACAATTGCAAAAGACTTTTTTAAAAAGCTGGCCTACTATTAGCAAGTGATAGCACGGGTAACCTGTGCTATTAGGGGTCAATAGCACAGTTACCGTGCTATTACTCATACAAATATATAGCCATTGATCGAATTGCAAAAAAATGTAGCTTTAAAACATTTCAACAAACAATGAACTATATGAACAGTGGTCATGTATGAATTACTGTCTATTGACTGTCACTAACAAGGTCACTTTTGTGAAAAAAATTTACCAAAAATAATTTTATATCAGTGCCATGAGAATTTAACTCAAAATCTTATTTCATTAATTTCACAATGTAATGATAAATTTTCTTTTTCTAAAATTATATTAGCACTTAATCATTTACACAGTGTTGACGAGACATAAAGTAAAATGTACACTATTCTGTATTGTGCTCTATTTGTAGATGAGCATGGCTTGACTCTCATAGGACTTTAGCTTTATTTAAAAATCTTGTACTGCATAGTATAAAGAATAACACAAGTACATGTTGAAGGGTCCAAAGAAATGATGATTCTTTACCAGATAACATCTTATGTATACAGTAGCAGTACAATTTTAGGAGCTTGTTCATTACTCACATTACTGACCACAGCTAATTAGTTATGAAAGTCTCAGCCTATGTCATCATGTAACTACTTAACTGTATTTAATATTTAATAGATGTAAACGAGTGTTTGGAATCTCCCAACATCTGTAACGATACAAATGCTCTATGCAAAGATGAAGATGGAAGTTTTGAATGCATTTGCAAGGATGGATTTATCAGCGATAAACAAGTCTGTGAAGGTAACTCAATAGTTTTCATTTTAATGGGAAGGGTGGGATAGAATGGTATTAGCTACTATGAAAAACTTAGTTATGAAATATAAAGAAATAAAAACAGATCACTGAGTCCAATGCAAAATATAATACAGGCCAAAATTTTAGATAAGTCTTCTTTGTATTGAATGAATTGAATTGGTAGGGATAATATTCTAATTAGGCACAACATACATTATATTTGTATGAGTAATAGCACGGGTAACCGTGCAATTCGGGATTAATAGCATGAGTAACGCAATTGACCCCTAATAGCACAGGTTACCCGTGCTATCACTCGCTAATAGTAGGCCAGCTTTTTAAAAAGTCATTTGCAATTGTAGCTACACTGTATCGTTCACTCATTATGTCCTTATTTCAGGATTAGCTTCTGCTGGAACCTTCTTTTCAGCGTATGACTTCTCCTAATCTGTTGTAAAACATTCAATCTAATACGGGTAGAGGTTCTGTGGTAAAGGACATTGTCCCCAACTAGAAACTACTCAAACTGTACGTCTCCAAGGTTAGCGCTCTACGTGTGCGCACTTACCCGTACTATTTCACTTAACTACCGAGGTATTTCACTTAGTTTCCACTTAGTTACCGAGGTATTTCAATTAGTTACGCGCTATTTCACTTACCCGTGCGATTTCAATTGAAGTCACTTTCTAATTGCTTTTTAAGTCACAGGCAGCGGCATATCTAGGGCAGAAAATTTGGTAGGTATTTGATAGGGCAAGTCATCCTTAACACTTGTTAGACCTGCCGTCTAGAGAATGTCAACTGAGTTAGAGAGTACGAGGTTCACTGGGCACGTACAGAAAATTGGGCGGGCACTTCAAAGTTTCAGTAGAGCCTTGCCCTGCTAGGTCTGCCCTTCGATACATTACTGCATAGGTACAAGTGAAAAACAAAAATAGTTCCAATGATTGCGTGTAAGTGTATTTGACAAACGTGAACCAAGGTGTTCAAGATCGTGTTGCTATGTATGTAACCAACTATAGCCATTGTTTATACTTTCAGTTGTCACTCATGCCATTATGTATACAAATATATTTTATGCCTGTTCAATTGAGATTTTGGTTGTGTTTACAGATGTAAATGAGTGTCTTGAGGGTGAAGACAATTGTGACGCTAATGCTGAATGCAATAACACAGAAGGCGGATATGAATGTACTTGCAGAGAAGGATTCAGCGGCAATGGAACTGACTGTGAAGGTAAGCCACCATGAGGTGAGGTAGTTAGTAAGAGAATAACTCTGTTTTGTATCTCACAGATATAGATGAATGTGTGGAAGACTTCCTTGAATGCCATGATGTCAGAGCTCAATGCATTAACACCATCGGCAGTTACACATGTACTTGTAGGAGTGGCTTCACTGGCAATGGAACTTTCTGTGCAAGTCAGTTTATTGTGAATGGAAAATACAAGAGTCACTAATAATGAATTAAAGTCTTGCCTAAACACAATAGTAGACAAGGGTGAAGGTTTATCAAGACATCTTAGATTATAGAAAAATAAAGAGAATTTTTTTTTTCTTAATTGATCAAGTACCCCAATATGTTAATAAAAGCAGCCAAACACATAATGGAAATAAAGATCGCAAACTCACCAAGTGGCTCTCACTAATAAGGAAACATCGCTGTATTTATTTGAATCTATATTGTGTGTGTCTTTAGTTTCAAACGTTTCTGATGCTCTTGGAGTAGTCATTAGAAAGTTTGGTAAGCAGCAAGTGTAGCCTAGCTTTTTATTGCTTTTCAATTATATACATAGATAGCTATTTCCTAATAAAGTGTACATTAATTTTGCTAGGCCTTAATCTAGTACTACTAACAAACAACAGCATAATCCTACGATTTTTAAAGATCTTCAGTTAAACTCTAAACAATTGTTCCAGCTGTTCTTTCATTACAGCAAACTGTGAGAATACTGGTCTAGTTTGTGTGTGACCAGGTAAAGGGTTTTCAATTTAAATAAACTATGGTTACATTGCTTTTTTATGACGACACTAGCTGATACACCTTACCATGGTGTGAAGCTAGTTTCCTCTATCAAACCCCTCCCTCCCAACATGCATGCATAATGGTGTGATTTGACAAATTACAACCAGACTCTTAAGGAAACTCTGAATTTATGTGCTTACCTCTAGTTTCAATAGCAGAAGTACCAAGGAAGGAGACACAGGGGAGGCAAGGGGAGGGGGGTTGGGGGGGGGGGGGGGGGGGGGGGGGGGAGGGAAGGCTCTAGTCCCCACTTTTAATATTTGATGATGCTATATAGCAATATAAAGTTTTATTTGGGACAGTTCAACTCTATTTTAGCTGATCCTCATATGTGACCATGTGTTGTATGATGACCAATGGCTACTTATATTTATTTTTATCTGTCTCAGCAATTTTGTTCCATTTTGATTCTTTCTTTCATTATGTAGGTATTTTTGCGATCATATTCTTAGCATTTGGATCTTTGATTATTTTGGGCATCACATGCATTATTGTCCTATATATTGTAACACGAATTAGGTCAGTGGAAATTCTAACATAAAGTTATTAGGTAGTCAATAAAATTCAATCATTTCTTATGTAGGAACAGGAAAAGTAAAATTCATAGAGAAGACAGCTATGGAGGAAGCAAGGTAAAAATGTATTTTGGTTACTAACATGGCTTAGCTGAAGCAGTCAAGTAGAGCATAGCTTTTGTCTATTATACATTTTCATTGTTAGTGCATTTTACAATTTTTCTGTCTATAAAGTTTATGAAACATCTGTCAGCTTATAAAAAAAAAAAGGAGTAGCTATCTAGTTCTATGTGTAATAATAAATCATTAGATAGCTATACTAAATATCAACACAATTTTAATGTGATGCTAATCTAATTTACTTTCACTTTTTAAATTAACTAATTGCTTTTTGTTGCGTTTTTTTATTTTAATGTATTCAGAAATTTGATGAGAATTTTATTCCAGTGGAGATTTCTTATCGAACATTTCTATCTGACTCACGTCAAAGTATTTGTACAATCATATATCCATTGGAACAAGTGGAATCTGTTCAGTAGAACTTCAGTGATTCCATTACTGACCTCCAATATGACATTGACAATAGTAGCAGCTTGTTCTCTAAAGTTAGATTCCATCAAGGGTATTTAAATACCTTCAGTAGTCAACCCGATGCTTCCAAGTTGAAAAATTGATCAATCAGACGTCTTCCCTGATTTAAGATTATCATGAAGTCACTTAAATTACATGTGTACTCATTACTTATTTTACTTCTTGAATTATAATTATAACAATCTTATTATTATTATTATTATTATGAATTCCAGCTAATTAAGGAGTATGCAACAGTTTCCCTCCTGTATTTTGAAGCGTAGACACATGTGCAAGTGAATTCTAGCTAATTAAAAAGTACACAACAGTTTTCCTCTTATATTTTGAAGTGTAGACACATGCGTTAGTGAATTCAAGCTAATTAAAGAGTACACAACAGTTTTCCTCGTTTATTTTGGAGTGTATAAAGAGTACACAATAGTTTTCCTCGTTTATCTTGGAGTGTAGACATATGTGCAAGTGAATTCTAGATAATTAAAAATTACGGAACAGTTTTCCACTCTAGCTAATTAAGGAGTACGCAATAGTTTTCCTCTTTTATTTGATGTGTAGACACATGTGTTGGTGAATTCTAGTTAATTAAAGAGTACAAAACAGTTTACCCTCCTGTATTTTGAGGCATAGACACATGGCTTAGTGAATTTTAACTAATGAATGAGTTTTCCATAGTGTATTAGGAAACATGTCCTAGATATTGTGTATGAAAGGCCATATTGTGCCGGGTACTGAATTCACGATGAGTGGAAAATGGTGGTGGCCAGTTTTTGTCAACTTCCAGGAACACATTACAGCAACTTAGTACACAAAAAACTGGAAACAGCCAAACATAAGTAAGAATAAGTCATGAGGAACCTTAACATAAGGAATTCCTTACTTGCCATTGATGCAGCTAAATTCAACTGCATAGGGTATACAGTATACTGTCAGAGTACTGCTAAATACTATCCTGAGGGGTCATCTTCAATAAAGAAGTACTTTGGCACACGCACATGGTGTTACTATTACTTTGAGATGTTAGTACACATGCAGCAATCTACAAAGGATCAACTGATCAATCAAAACATCTCATGAGTCTATTTAGTGCATTTTAATGAGCCATTAGAGTTTCTAGATCAAGCCTCTTTCCCCCATTTCCCAATGTCACTGAAAAAAATAAGTCAGGTAAACTTATGTTCCCTTATGTTCCACCTATGATATAGATTGAGGATCTTCATTTGTGGGTGGGGAATGGGGGAAGGAGGGAGGAGAAACATTCTAACAATTTTTTTTTTTTTGGGGGGGGGGGTGGGAGGGGTGGGGGCAAACTGCTGCACACTTTTAATAGCAATTCAGATGCACCCACCATCACAAATTATATGAGGGGAAACTGATGTACACTCTTTAATTAGCTAGAATTCATTAAAATATTATATTTACACTTCATAAGGTGGTAAGCAGTTGTGCACTCTTTATTAGCTAGAATTCAATAATAATAATAATAACAATAATGATGATGATGATGATGATGATGATGATGATGATAACAAAATTTTAATAAATAATAAAATAAACAATAATTAATAGTAGTACTAGTAATAAGTATAGGTTATTACATTGAATACCATGAAATATCACGAGTCTGTCGATAGTATTGGCACATGCCTGGGGTGCTCATGCCAATACCCTGACAGATGAGTGATTTTCACAGTATTCAATGTATAACCTACTTAAAATGTACGCATGCGCTAACTAATTCTTAGCAACATCATTTTGAAACATTTCACTGAACTACTAAACTTTCTCATCAAACATATGGCTGAAGATACTTCATTACTGGGGTTTTTAAATGATGTAGTCCTTAAAATGATCGAAACTGAATTTGAACATGAACGTGACTCACTACAGACAGGATTGATGCTAACCCATTTCACAACAGAGGACAAACGGAGGAATCACTGAATTCTGTGTGTTTCAAGAACTGGAAATGTTTGTTGACCAACAAAACAATTATAATACAAAACAGAAGACAATATCAGATTTGAGGAACTTTGTGCGAGGGTCGATTAGACAGTACAGAAAAATAGGCGAAATACCCCCAACTGAATCAGATCGTTCATTAGGACATTTTTTCTGTAAAGTGAGGAAGAGTGATAATAATACACTGTACGAGCCCGATACTCTCACTTCATTTCAAAGAAGTTTTGACTGCCATTTGACACAAGAATTATACAAGCTGTACAGTATCCTCTGAGACACCAATTTTGCATTCTCAAGGGGAAAATTGATTAAAGTCAGCTCGAAAAATGCTGAAAAAAGAAAGAAAAGGAAACAAAAGTAAAGCAGCTGAAGCTTTAGAAATCAGTGACATTGACTGAATGTGGGCCTCGGGAGCTTTAGGACACTCTAGTCCAGAGGTATTATTAAATACTGTTTGGCTTTTACTCACACTGCACATGGGAATATGTGGCAGAGACAAACATCATAAACTAACATTTAGAGATTTTGTTATCCAAACAACTCCAGATGGCCCCAAATATGTTGAATTTAATGAGAGAGACACCAAACCATGCTCAGGTAAGACCGATACAAACAGACAATTTAAGCCTTAAATGTGGAGCACCTCAAATAATTTCTCATTACCCACTTCATATTTTTTAATTGTTTTTTCAAAAGCACCCCTCCCAAATGTGTAATTCTGAATCACCTTGTTATTTTAGTCTGGCGTTGCCACCCTTTTCCTTCCCTAAATTGGTGGGCGGGAGGAAGGAAAGGCAGGGAACTCTAGTATATATCAACGACTTGTGAAAATGACATCACAGGTTTATTAACGAGAGTAGGCTAAAATCAATCGCGAGTAAAACATTTCGTTGCGAATAAGAAAGATTGTCAGCAAAAAAATGTATAATCTTACTTGATCTTTCATAATAGAAATGAGTAGAACAACAATAACAATGGCTGGTTCAGGCAAACTCTGAAAGCAAGCCCTCTTTCCTTACCCTGTCGGGAGGGCTACAAAAAAATTGTCTTTTTAAAATTCCCTTCAAATACTTTCATCTGCTCTGGCTTTACACGGAAGCTGTAACTCGCTAAACATGCTCTTCATCACTCGATCTTCCATAGCTAACAACGCGGGGCACATTGAATATGTGTTTGAGGAATGTACTTAATTAACGCTGCAATCTAATTGGAGCGCCACTATTTTGGTGCTGGCACAAGTCGTTGATAAGTTACCAGACCCTTTCCTTCCTCCCCGCCCACCAATTTAGGGAAGGAAAAGGGTCGGCTACGCCAGACTATTGTTATTTGTTATTTGGCCAATTGGTACAAAAAGCAAAGGATGGGTAAAGACAGGATTAACACAATAATGAAGAGGATGGCTGCAACGGCAGGATTGTCTGGGAAGAAACAACAAAAAATGATATACCTGAAACTCAAATTATTCAATTAACTGGACACAAAAATTTGCAAAAGTCTCAACAGATATAAAAAGGCCTCATTAGAACAACTAAGGGTCGGAGTACATGGTCAGGCTGGTCAGGTCTGACCACTTCTTTGGGACGGCGTTACATAATCTTAGACTTTGGAGGCCTGTTTAAACACTTTCATTGCAAACAATGATCACATAAGAAAGATATTATTTGTTATATTGTTACTTGCAGTGTGATTCATTGTCATTTGATCGAAGCACATGTCTACTAAAAAGTGGCACATTTCATTACATGTCTCTGTGTACTGGCCACACCCTGCTACTAAATGGAGCTTCCTCCAGCCCTGTTATGTCTTGAGCTTATACAGGTAACCTGAGCCTTCAATTTCTAGTACTTCATCAAGTGGTACTGCAAATCAAGACTTGACAGCTCAGTCCTTGTTTGCTGGAGCAACACTCACTGTTTGTACAATCAATATTGGTTTCCCTACAGCAACACAAACACAAAGTTTCATAATGTCCACTGCATCTAAAGACACACAATAATAATAGTAGTAATTCACTAATAGATAAAAGAATAACAAATATAGACATTATGTTAAAATGATGTATTTATATTTACCATGAAAATTTATTATGAAAACAGAAAAATTGGAATTAACCGCAAAGGGATGCAAAAACACTTTTTAAAATGCCAAAGGGGATGTGATATGTCATAATCACGTGAGCAACTAATTTCTTGCAGCCCGCGGTGTAGTTTGCTTTATGCTCAGGGAAGTTAGTTGAAAGAGGTGTAGTTTCACGTTGAAAATGTGTACCGGTGAGTGTTTCTGGCTAGTTTAGCTTCTTCTCTTATGAAGACAGGTTTCCATGTACACCATTTTCATTGTTCGAGCTATATTGATGCCTGATTAAAATAGCTAATAGATTGCTTGTTCTGAGATTATATTGTAATAGCTAGGTAGTGTTTAGTAGCGCTGAGGGTTCACACCTTTGGTGCTTCATTTTTATTGTTATTATTGTTTTTGTTGTTATTATTAATAGTAGTAGTAGTATAGTAGTAGTAGTATGGCAGTGGTAAAAACAAGAACAATTATAATTTATGATAATATGCAATACAATAATGGAATGTTATTAAATAACGGCAATGTATACAAAAAAGTTGTGTTGATACTGATAAGTAACAAATCTTTTTCTTCAACTCACTGCCACCGAATGGGAAACAAGAAAGTATTAGCTCTATGACAAATTTTACACGGAGTCTGGGCATGCGCACTTGTGGTGTGTGAGTTTTTTGTGTATTTAGTCCGGTTAGTCTGGTGTAGCCAGACCCTTTACAGAACCGCTACGCTGGGAACGGTACGTGGGTCTGGCTCCGCCAGACTAGGGTCCGGTCTGGTCCATGTTTTAGTCTGACCCTTACCCACAAAATGTAGTAGTACGTGGCGCTGACAGCTTCGTGTTTGCTAAAAAAATCAGCCAGAAAAAAAAAAAAAAAAAGTAGCACAATAAAAGCTGACAGCTTCGTGTTTGCTAAAAAAATCAGCCAGAAAAAAAAAAAAAAAAAAGTAGCACAATAAAAGGTCTTGTTCTGATTTAGCTCATACCTAAATCAATGGTTAATTGTCAGTAATCTCCAAAATCAGAGCGTGATAGACAGACAAGCAAACAGACAGACAGACAGACAGACAGACGAGGACAACTACTATAACCCTCTCGGGCATGTGCGCTGAGGGTTAATTAGGGATAGATTGCAGGAAGCCTGATCATATTGGTATGGCTATTATAACCACACCCACCTGACCACACCCACTCGTTACAATACAGTGGGTTTTCTATTAAATAAACCAAAGAGTTTAATTCTATGCTCTGCATATCTAATAAATTCAAGTGCCATTGTAATCACACCATTATTATGGACCGTTTAAATTACTACCCTCTGGTTAGGAAATCCTGAGTTAATTTAATTATTTACCTTGATTAAAAACAATGGAACTGAATTTTTCCAATTTGCGATACTAACATTATAGACTATAAGTAGATTGATCTTATCAGGATAATTTATTTATTGATTTATTTATTGATTTTATTTTATTTATGTTTATTTATAATTCATGCATTCATTCATTCATTTTATTATATTTATATGTATATTTATTTATTTATTCATTTTTTTAAATTCATGTATTTATTTATTATTTACAAGTTAAATAGAATTAGGCGCCTATTAGAGATGTTCTATTGTACCATACCAAAATAATGAAAGCAGGGTGTCACACAGAATTTTTTGCTGAGGGTGGGCAGCACTGCTATGCAGAGCCACACACATTTTTAAACCCACACTACTTCGATACACATGCCTATTATGAAAATGTATATACTTCACACTAATCAGTGTTATGTCTGTTACATGCATGATTTTATAATCTTACTACTCATAAAATTCAATTAACATAAAAAAATTCTGGGGGGAGGGGGGGGGGGGGAAACTGCGGCTGGAAGGGAAAATCCCAGGGTGCCCCTATAGAATTTGGTGCAAAAGGTATTTGCACTATTAGCTGACTATATAATGCAATAGTCCTGATAGTAATTCAAATAATAATTCAAATAATAACTGGTTGATGTAAAGCCACACAGGGATCTTTCAAATATATCTACTCTAAAATCTTCTCTGTCATGGTAAACTAAACCTCTAGTGGGTTTTACCAACGCAGGTTGTGTGGTATCACCAGTGGGTGCCTGTGAACCTCTGCACTGGTAAGTGGTGAGAGCCAAGGCAACCAGACTATGAGGCATGAGACAATGCAGCTGCAGAGCTCATGCTTTGGCTGTACTTCGGGTAATTCTTATCTGTCGTTTCAGCCAGAGCCTTCCAGTGTGGCTCTGCCTTGGGATATGGTTATGCCCTTATCAAAAAATGGTCATCATTGATACTAGGAATGATATCTGTCCTGGTTGCTTTCACCATGACATCAAACTGTTGAAAAAAAAAAAAGAATTTAAATAATCTATGCCCACTTCAAGTTTTTAGCACAAAGCCAACCCATAGAATTTTGTCACCATTCATTATGATAGCTAGGTAATCAAATATACACAATTCCTAATTTTGTGGTGTCTTCCTGCAAGCCATTGTGGTGTCATAGTAATATACACTAATATCAATTTGTCACTAAACAATTTAAATACTCCATAAACTTACTTACAACTGCACTCGTGTCTGATGAAACATCCGTTGAATGTACATAGGTCATGTAACTATCATTTTCTTCATGCACAATGTTTATCTGTCTGGCACTCTTCAATTTTAAACTGTTTTATTGCAGAAAAAGTTTTATATTACAATATAAATTATAGGCATATTAACTTATTACATCTTAATAATAAATGTACTTGTAATAGTTTCACTCTTATATTGCCACATCTTTCTTTTAACACAGTCAAAAATTCAAAAAGTTTGCTCTTTAAGCTGGAAGCACTGTATATAAAATGGTTTACAGTACTTTAAGCTACCATCAAATAAATAGTGTTGGATTTCAGGTCAATATACATTCTGTCAAGTAAACTTGCTGCCTACAGGCAAGGCTATCCTTCACTGCAACTTAATTCAAAAGAACTGTCAATAAAATAGCAACAAATCTATGCCGCTAAATACACGATTGTGTCTACATAAAAGCATTCATTTGCCACTCACCGGAAGTATTGTTAGAAGCGCTTTCCCCAACGCAATAAATCCCACTACCTTGTGTTCGAGGTCGAGCTCAATGGCTCTGTGAAAACAGCGGTTTTGCGTGGACATGAGGAACTCATTCGGTATTTTACGAAAGTATGTGTGGGTCGCTTTTAACGCGGTTGCTCCTCTTTGACGGAAGTGGGACTGGTAGCATTTTTTTCCTCTACGAGCTCATTATAAACAGGGTAGTTCCTACTGGTCACAGAATAGTACACCGGGACAATGCCAAGCCAACTTAGTCTTGCAGCAATTGCTGCTATACTATTCGTTTGTGCTAACTGCGGTGCTCCTAGGTGCAACAGCAACGGAATCTCCTCAGGATGTTCAGATCATAGGAGGTTCTACGATTATATTAATGAAGGAGAGATATTTTTGAATACCTGCGGTATGAAATTAGCTATGAATAGTTAAATCCACAATTTATTTTAATAACAGTCCAACTTGATGATAATAGTTGCTATTGAATTTAGGCCTCTGGTTTTCGCATGAAGATGTGGATTGGAATTGCACCACCAGCTTTTGTATGTCCACTGTTTGCCAGGGAAACAACATTACTGTCAATTTAATGGGAAGATGGATACGTCCACTTTTCCTCATTATGAAGTGTCTCCTATCCAATGGATCTACAAGTGAAACTGTACGTTGAATCACTTATGCCATCTGGCATCACATCAGTGTTTTTATTATAATGTGCATGCTTTGAATCCATACTATTCAACAATGCTTATTAATGATCCTTTAAAGGGTAGGGTACATGTTCATGTTATAGTGTTTTGTTAAATGGTAACGACTTCATTGTTTAATATGCAGGTTATCAGACACGAAACTGACAGTTCTCAACTCTTTGTCTATCAGACTAATTATTCTAATTGTACGTTTGGTAGCTGCTTCCAAAATATATTGGGGAAAATATTTCTGGAAAAAATAACAACTTGTGAGTGAACTATATAATATATGCATTATGTACATGTATATTTTTTCTTTATACTAATGCTTTTAAAGAACTGCAGTATTATTATATCTATAGTTGGATTAAATTATGGTTGTTTTAGATGAGCAGAAAATTAATGTAAAATATAATGATTGGTAACAATAGGTTCATTCACACCAGAAGAAGCTCAACCGATGAGAGACACAACTGTAGTACCAGAATCTGTGCCAACAAGCAGGAAAGTATCAAAGACTAGCTCTTCAACCACTTCTGATGCTGTGACTACTGGACTTAGTCCTGAAGATTTTAAACTGAGCTCAATAATAAGTAAGAATCACTCAGACTGGCATGCTATTTGCATTTATACTATTCTTTATAGAATTCCTTTTGGGAGTTGTATTCAGTAACTGATTAATGGCTATTGTATATTGTGCCGGAAAGAAAAAAGTGGGAAATACAAAAGGGCAAACTTGAATGGTATAGTATGTTAGAATTATCGTACTTGTGCTCTGTTTCAATAGTTTTGACTTCCTTGATGATGGTCATGGGTCTCGTTATGCTCGCAATGGGAGCCTACATACTACATCTGTGTAACTTAAGGTAAGAATAACTGTAATAGTTATCATAAGATAGTGCTGAATCTTTCTCTAAAACTTTGATTCATTTTAAATTTAGCCAATTATAGACTTCTCCTTTGAAAATGCTAGATTGGCCCAAAGCTGTGATTATATAAAAAAATTTTACTGCTCAACAAATAGGAGGACTTATGTTGTATTAATGTTTCCTATGAAACAATTTTTTTTTCTGAGGGACCTAATCTAAAATTCTATCGCACTTATTGACAATATAAATGTGACCGTCTACAGGAAAACCAGGCACCCTTTGAAAAATTTTTTTGTTGCACTTACAGAGTTGTCGGCGTCCAGATATTGAGCTCTCCAAGTTTTATCGTCGTAGCTTAAGTCGTTCCCACTATAATAGACCTAACCGTTCCCTTCCGTCGGCTTGAAACAATACAATTTTTAAGAAATCGATCGATCTTTTCTCGATATTTATGCGTGTGCCCGGTTTTCCTGTAGACGGTCACAAATAATGAATGGGGTGGCATTTATAAGAGGATCTATTCAGCATTGACAAAATAACTTGTAAATTATTTTGTAGTTGACATGCCTGCTCCATGGGGAAAGCATCACTGCAATGTGTGTAATATGACTATTTTAACACAACACCATTACACAAGTTACATGTCTCAGAAATGGCCTTGACATGTAATGGAATTGTTGTAGACATACAATCATAACACATTATGTATATATTATTATACCAGCACACATTGAGAATATATTAATTTTATAATATATAGGAGCAAGAAACGAAAAAGTCATCGAGGAGTAATTCCACGAGTAAGTTGGGATCTAATAAAAGTCTAGCGCTACCTTACACGCATAACTTTTTCTCAGGACGCAGATGTCTTTGACGTATCCTTCAAACCAGTTGCTGTAGATTTCAGAGTGGCAGTGTCGGAATCAAAGGAGAGTGTCTATTTCTCTTTGGACCATGAGTATGAACAAGTCAAGTCACAAACTACTCCATTCTCTAAAAGTACAGTGGCAAAGTATGAGAACATCTACACCAATAACCCTGGAGATTGTTCCACCGATGATGATGGCTACACTATTGTGAAGGAGTCTGACGGTAATAATGGCGATGAATGCCATTCTAGAGCAATAACCCAGAGGCCCCCAATAAGTATAACATGCAAAAGTCACTACACTATGTGTTCAGAATTCGATGGTGGTGATTCCAGTGGTTTCATTTCGGCAGGATTTGATCATGAAAATGAAATTCACTTTAAATTTTCACCAATATGTGAATCAGTAGAAAATCTGCATAAGCAACATCACAAGGACTCTGATGAGACTAGTAAAGACTCAAAGGCTAAAATAGAAGTGGAGCAAGTTTCAGTAGAAGAGAGAGAATCTTACCATGCACAAAGTGCTGAGAGTGAGTGTGACTTTGGCAATAAGACTTGCGGAGAAAGTAGTGACAATAGCAGTGACAGCGACTTTGACATTAATTATGAAAACTCCTTCTCTGTAGAAGATCTGTACTTGACTCAAGAAGATGATGCCATGCCTAACTATCCCAATGAAAAGGACATTCTAAGCTCACACTACATTTCAGCTGCTTCAGGAAATCCAACTCAATTGTAGTTTTATCAGTTTTGCATTAGTACAAGTAAACGCTACAATTCATGCATAGCTGTTTTATTTTTAATTTATCATTTTTATGTACAATATTGCAATTACAAGTGTAATGTACAATGGATGGATGTGTTTTGTTCATTAAACATATATTATATGGGTAACACAGGTCATAAAGATTCCCTCTGATGTTGTAAGCAGAAAAATTGGGGAAAAGTGCTTTAATAATGTGGTGGCTTTAAATGTGGGTGATATGACAGCTAAATTATGAAAGTTTGATAAAAAAAATTCTTACTAAACAGAAATAGTCAAGAGATGTAATTGGAGTCAGTTTAATTATGGATATCGAAGGAGTTTGTAAGAGCAATCTTCTTCCCCTTGCCATATTTTCATGTTGTAAGCGTTTAACTTTTGACTGGAGCAAGTGTATGAATTCATTTGGGCTAACTAGTTAGCTAACTACATTTCAGCGAAATGTTCACCTTTACTATAAGTACTCCTTTAGTGCATTCTGGCTTCATTGGTATGATGCTTTTTACTGGCTTTCTTCACCCACAACTATGACTGCATAACACAGCCTGTGTGTAGCTACTTTTTAGCACTCCCCAAGTTGTTAGCAGAAGACTTCCCCAAATACTAAGAAAGTGGCTTTTAACGGCTTCACCATCATTGTGCCCAACAAAGTAGTGAAGTCTCTTTAAACGGCTTCATCATCATTGTGCCCAACAAAGTGGTGAAGTCTCTTTTTACATAGCTATTACTAAGCATAACATTTTCACAACAGAATGTATTATTTTCTACAATTACTAAAGCAGTCCCAAGTTCCTGTGCCCATAACTTACCTCCCTCAGCACATCTCTACCCATGTTACTATAGCCACGTCAACTAATTACGCAGCTTTCTGTCAGGAATTGCAGATGATACTAAACACATCAAGTGCTATTGTTTACTTGTAGCAAAACTGCTTCCTGCAAACAGCAACATAGGTCTTAAGATTTCAAAAGAATGGAAGTTTTCAATGCTAGAAACCCATAATAGAACCCATTCTCTTGCAGGCTATTCATTAAATGCTACCAAGCTTTCAGCAGCAGCAGCTCTTTTGGCAGCTCATACTCTCAGTTGAGATTAAATTATAAGTTAATCCATTAATTCAATAGTATGCTGTCACACTGTATATAGCTAAGGCTTGAATAACAAAAATAAGCATTTTAAATACTCAGAATGAAGAAGTTTGAAAAATCATTTGGGCTAACTAGTTAGCTAACTACATTTCAGCGAAATGTTCACCTTTACTAGGTGTATAAAACTGCATTAACACTAGAGATCAGCAAAACTATGCTTCAGGAAATGTGGAATTGGAAATATTCGTAGGAGAGTTTATCGCAAGTGAGATCCTTTACCTAATAGCTCAGCTCGGAGTGCGGAAAATTAGGTAAAGGTCTTGTGTGTGACCTTCCGAAGTATACGCCGCCCAACAACAGTGAACTTTTTTTTTCTTCATTCATTCATTTTATAATATACATATATAGTAAGGCAATGTGTTAAGCGCTGGAAAGGCAAAAGATTATACAATTACAAAATAATAAATAATTAAATTAAAAAAATTAATAAATAATCTAATTAATTAATTTAAAAATAATAAATAAATGTGCGAAAAGGTGCGAACTCTCAGCGCTACTCTACACTAGCTAGCTATAACAAACTCATTTCTAAGACCAAAAAAATAATGTATTTAGCTAATTCTAATCAGGTATCAATACAACTTAAGCAATGAAAACGGTAGATGTAGCTAATTGCTGACAAAATGAAGTAGCTAAACCTGCACGAGACTTTCCCAGGTATAAAGTTTCAACGAAAAACCCGAATCAACAGTTAATTGTCAGTAATCTCCAAAATCAGAGCGTGACAGACGACTACAACCCCTATCGCGCATGCGCGATTAGGGTTAAGGATTTCTGCTCTTCCAGACTGCCCAAGCAAGATCCTTTACCAATCGCTGCGAGTAAGTGTCTGGCTGCGATTAAGTGTCTGGCTACACGAGACTACCGCCAGACTAACACAGTAAAAGAGTGCGGATGTGACTAGCAATCGGTGGAAACACGGGGGTGTTAATTTCCTGTACAATGAAATCGTGGTTAGCTGAAGCTTGGTTGGCTGGAGCTTGTTAGCTGGAGCTTGGTTGGCTGGAGCTTGGTTGGCTGGAGCTTGGTTGGCGGCCAGAATTCGCCGGACGGTGCTATCTCAACTGTGGACGGTGCTATCTCAGTTGTGGACGGTGCTTATCTCAACGGTGGACGGTGCTTATCTCAACGGTGGACGGTGCTTATCTCAACGGTGGACGGTGCTTATCTCAACGGTGGACGGTGCTTATCTCAATAGTGTACCGTCTCTACCATGAAAACTGTAGCTAGTGTTTTTTTTGCTGCTCTCGTCGTCTGTCATTGGTGGGGTTCTGAGCAATGTAGGGAGGTCGTTCAGGATTTTCATGACCTGTGTCAATGTAAAGAGCTTAGCTAAATTAGCTAGCTAGCACAATCAATGTAAAGAGCTTAGCTAAATTAGCTAGCTAGCACAATCAATGTAAAGAGCTTAGCTAAATTAGCTAGCTAGCACAATCAATGTAAAGAGCTTAGCTAAATTAGCTAGCTAGCACAATCAATGTAAAGAGCTTAGCTAAATTAGCTAGCTAGCACAATCAATGTAAAGAGCTTAGCTAAATTAGCTAGCTAGCACAATCAATGTAAAGAGCTTAGCTAAATTAGCTAGCTAGCACAATCAATGTAAAGAGCTTAGCTAAATTAGCTAGCTAGCACAATCAATGTAAAGAGCTTAGCTAAATTAGCTAGCTAGCACAATCAATGTAAAGAGCTTAGCTAAATTAGCTAGCTAGCACAATCAATGTAAAGAGCTTAGCTAAATTAGCTAGCTAGCACAATCAATGTAAAGAGCTTAGCTAAATTAGCTAGCTAGCACAATCAATGTAAAGAGCTTAGCTAAATTAGCTAGCTAGCACAATCAGGTCATTAGCTAATTAGCTAGCTAGCACACAATAGCTAGCTAAATTAGCTAGCTAGCACAATCAATAAAGAGCTTAGCTAAGCTAGCTTCATGTAAAGAGCTTAGCTAATTAGCTAGCTAGCACAATCAATGTAAAGCTAGCTAACTAGCTAGCTAGCACAATCAATAGCTAAAGCAGCAATCAATGTAAAGCTAGCTAATTAGCTAGCAATTAGCTAGCTAATCAATCATGTAAAGAGCTTAAAGCTAGCTTAGCTAGCAATTAGCTAGCTAGCACAATCAATGTAAAGAGCTTAGCTAAATTAGCTAGCTAGCACAATCAATGTAAAGAGCTTAGCTAAATTAGCTAGCTAGCACAATCAATGTAAAGAGCTTAGCTAAATTAGCTAGCTAGCACAATCAAGTTTGTATTTAGCAATATATTCAGGTTTCATACAGAGGCCCTGGGATCCCCCCCCCCCCCCACCCCCCAGAATTTCATGAAATAAATTAATAATATTACTACTTAATGGTATTGTGGTTATGATTTATAATGGCATTCTGTGAGTTTGTTGTTTGTATATATCTAATAGTTGGTGAAAGTTCACTTCAGTTAATTGAGGTCCTTCAATTGCAATACACATTAGTCTTCCAAGATTGGTGTCACTAATTCTAGACCTGAGACGATTTTTAATTAAATGGGTGTGGTTTCAGCAAAATTGGGTGTGGTCAATCAAACGTGTTGGGCCCCCCTCCCCTCTTTTCCTAAACTCTTTCCCCCCCCCCCCCCCCCCCCAAAAAAAATCCTGTATGAAAACCCTGAATATTATATTATTATTATAATATTATTTTTTATTTTTTTATTTTTTTATTTTTTTATTTTTTTAAGGGACAAAAGCATTTCCCTTGGATGAAATTCAGTCTAACTGCAAATCAGAATTCAAACTTCAAGTGCATTGTACAGAACAAGAAGTTGCCTGGGCTTTATTTAGTGAGGAAGGAATGAATCACCCTACAGTGCAGTTGTTAATGCACTGCAACACTTTAACTGGCATTAAAAATTCAGTAGGTTTTATTTAAGTAATTGTGTCAGTTTTATTATTCTTATCTTGTAATTAATTTCTTTTCTTTTTCAACTACAATAGGTAGCTAGTTGTGGTTTGTGTGGTTTCCTATCGTTTCCACTAGATAAGCTTGGGTTGTCACCACACTTGTCCTAGACAGTAATTAAAAAAGTGACTAACTGCTGCTACTGTGTATATCATAACAATGATTTGGTCCGCTTACACATTTAACTAGACTAAAGATGCTAAGTTAAGAATATTGGCATGCCAACATGGGCACATTGTAGTATATTTTCTCTATTTGAAGTCAACACCTCAATATCTAAATGTTTTTTAGAGTGGAAATCTTCTTTCAACCATGAACTCAACTCGTACAAGATTGCCTACGAATTATACTTACTGCACATTTTCTGCTTGCTACCAAGAGGATCATGTATCATCTTACATCTATGCCTTTTTGAAAGAGACATCTTGTAAGTATTAGAGCTGGAATGAATATCAATACGACTCTCAGATATCCTGACCAGACTATCTAAAAGCATGATAAGAAATTGAAATCAAAGTACAAGACACTCAAAGTAGTAATGCATTATTGTGTATTGTATTATTTCTAATAGGTATGGCCCCCTACATCACAGAAACAACTCTTTATGAAGCGCAATCATCTGCTGGAACACAGTCATCATCTAATCCACAGTCATCAGCTGAACCAGCATCTGAACCTTTAGCTTCAGCTACTCCTAATGAACAGGAGTTATCCAATTCCAGGCAAAATCCATCTCAGCTTTATTTAGCAAAAAGTAAGGGTTTACAGAACTAAGAATCAATAATTGCCAAAATAATATAGTAGAAGTATCATTTTTCTTATAAAAAGTCCATGATGGAGCCAGGTCCCATGTTTATGTTTCTCAATACATTTATTAGTTATTGCTATTCCGGGAGCATCTATATGTGTGATTACTATCTTGGCGGTACTGCTGGTGATTATAATATATAAATGTTTAAAGCTTCGAAAGAAACAAGCACGGTAAGTATTTGAGCTGAAAACTCAGATATTTAGCAGTACTAAATATTGTTAATTTGTGATATTATTAAGCTTTAAGTCATGTCTGCTAATAGTTGCACTAGCCCTATACTTTCTGCACCATTTCAGTTTACTACCGGCAAGCTAACTATTATTGTATAATGTTGACTTTGTGCATTACATCAAGTAATGGTAACATGTCTATTGTTGTATCAACATGTAGTTGATGAAACCTCATAATAGCCTAAGGTTCCTATATGGGTATTACACAAATAATAGAGAAAAGGACTTTGTTTGTCTATTCATCCAGGTTGCTGGCTCATGAGCTCATTTGTTCTTAAGAAGAAAAAAATGAGTTGCTTAAATACATGATTATACATGTTATAACAAGAGTAAAGAAACTCTATACATATGTGAATTGCCGTGTTTGACTGGTTGCACTGGCCTCACGACAAATCAATGTATTATAACAGAGGAACAATATTTAGTTCAAAGTTAGAAGCTGAGAGTCTATTCAATATAAGGCTTACTAAAGCAGGGTGACTTTGGATGAGGGTATTGATCTTCTTACTGATTAAACGCAGCTATATCAAGAGTAATGCCAGTCTTTGTAAAGGAATGTACTTACCCAAATGATGCTTTGCCAGTATATTAACCCATGATCTATTCATCAGTTGTCATTAAATGGAAACTAATAACAAAATATTAAATAAGTGTCAAATTTGGTATTATTAGGGAGTGAAATGTTAGAGTATTTAATCACAATTTCATACAAGATAAATGCATGAGCAGTAATTCTACTGTGTGCTGTTTACATAACTGGCATTTTATTCACCTAAGTATGACTTGAATTATTTACTAAGTTTCAAACTTCCAATGCTGTGGCTAAAGCTTACTTCAACAGCAATTTCTTTCTTTGTTTCATTGCAGAAACATGTCTATAAAACATGGAATTCCCATTTCACATGTAAGTTAGTAAAATATTATTATTGTAATGTCACAGTACCACTTTAGTTAACATTTCAGGGCTCACATCTGCCAGATAAATTAATGGATAAAGCAGGATTTGCAATAAAGTTGGATGTAATGATGTCTGAAGAGAGTTTGTGTCAGTCACTCTATGGTATTAAAACTAATGAATTAATATTGGAAATGGATATCAACCCAAAGATAAACTCCTCGTATGACAACTCTATTAATCATTTTAATATTTCTGTTGGTGAAGAAGTACCTGACTATTATGACAAAGAGAGGACTGTAAAACAGCTTTCTTTTGATTATGAGTCTAATAGCTCACCGTCACTGTGTTCTTTGTCTCCTGATATTGGTAGCTGTTATAAGGTTGATGATAATGGATATGTAGAGACAGCTTCTCCATTAGATGAACCTCAACTTGAAGTCTGTCATGACATTAACCAAAGATATGGTATCAATTCTGATAATTCATCAAATGATACGGTTGATTTAGACGATATGAATAGCTTGGACAGAAACTATGACTGGGTATCAGTGTATGATTTGAACAAATCATCTAATGACAATCAAACTACCTTGTATGTACCTTGTGGTGATCCTGAATTCTTTTTCCCACAAGATAACTTTCGTAACGTACTCCATGATGGATACCTTGAAAATCAGTTAACCAACTACGGTCACAGTGACCTAACAACTTCTGTGAATTGTGCACATTCTCTTCTAAATTTGGATAATGAAAACTCTTATGAGCTATTCAGCATAGAAGTTGAAGATTCAAAAAAGAACTAACTCATATTATTTATTCAATCTAATCAGTAGGCATAATGAAATTCATAGTTCAGTGCTATCCCCTCATTAAACTTGGGCTCTATCATTTCACATATCATTCTCATATTGTTGCTGCTTTTGCAAGCTAAGGTTGCTTGCTTATTATGACATTTTAATGTCCCATCCCCCCCCCCCCCCCCCCCCTCTCTCTCTCTCTCTCTCTCTCTCCCTCCCCACCTCCACCCCAGGCCAAGCTTGGTTCACAGACTCTAAGAATAACCCACTTAAAGGGCAACATAAAAGTGTAAAATAAGATGAATAAAACTGGAAATCACAAGAAATCAGCCACAAATATTATGACACTAAATAATAAAACCTTTTTGCAAACTGACTGCAGATAATGTCTGTAAAACATGGTAAGGAGATTTGGTTGTTACTGGTTGAACTCAATTTCCTTCGTTGTAATCATGAAGAAGATTTACTCATTTCATCAGCAAAATTTCGCTGTGTATTAGGTGAGTCTAGGCTATGTCAGCCTACATGAAAAAAAGCTTACAAACCCATGCTCATGTCTTTGTAAGTATGGGACAAAAATCAAGCTGATTAAAGCAGCCAGAAGCTTTATGATGTAGTACCACCTACACCACCTTTTTTAAATCAAATACATAAGCCTCAGTCGGGTTAAAATTGGAGACTATATTCTGCCATTTCATTATTTTTTATATAATTGTGCTGAATGGACATATATGGTTGTGTAGATGAAGTGGTTTCTTTCCTGAACCTACACTTGATTTCACTGCCTATACTAATAATATAGCTGCTTAACATTTCCTATGTGCATTTTGTGAAAGAAGCATATAACTTGGTACATAACCTTTTTAGGTTATTTTCAGATCGAGACCGCCTTTGGTTTGACCTTGGTGACCTTTAGGCGCTAATTAAGGGGGGAAAAGACACTTTATTGAGCCAATAGCCCTTTAGCTCAAAATAAATGCTTAGTGTTTGGTATCATTTTGAAGCTGATACTTTGAGGAGTACAATGAAACTGGAATTGCATTTATACCTCATTCCATTCCAAAGTTATGAGTGATTCAATTTTACTAGTTACGTGGTCAACCACAAACCTTAACAATACATGAAGTACAGACACATGGATGGTGGCTGGTCCTGAATTAAGTACAGACACATGGATGGTGGCTGGTCCTGAAGTACAGACACATGGATGGTGGCTGGTGAAGTTTCAAGAATAATCACTGAATTTGAGCATGGCACAACCAACTACCAATAAGGCAATCATCTGCATTTACATCATGACCAGCAACCAAGTGTGCAGGCTGCATTTGTAAAAGATGTAAGATCACTCACCACAACATTTGAAGAAATGGGAAACCCTTTTTCGGAGAACAGCGAAGATCTATTAGTTCTAGATACAAGAGATATCATGAGTTCATCTGTTACAGAAACTGTGCGTAGAGTTGAAACCATAGGTGAGGAGCTATACAAAAAGTATGTCGAGGAAAGGCTAGAAAAATGTGAAAAACCCATCACAGAAGTGATTACCAAGAACAAATTAGCATTATTTCGTACCTTTGTGAAACATCAACCTTCAAAGGAAAAGATGCAAGTAGCTGTATTGAAGAATGATTGCAGCCTGTTTTCTAGACTGTTCATATCATGCCAGGCTAGAGATGGAGACTTGGATAGGTTTTTTGCTCACGAAAACCAGGCAACCCCACCACCATCCCTGTCAATTGGCAACAAAATTCGGTCAATAACTAAATCAGATCTCCTCCAATGTCTGGATTTAAAGGAAAATCACCAATTGCCATCTGTTGATGCCAAGTTCCTTGACGGTGCTGCTATATTTAGGATGCTTAGTCCTGGGTCAGCTAAGACTTTTGAAGAGTATGCGATCAAAGTCTGTAATCCACACATCTTAGCTCATCTGGAGACAGCTAATCGAGTAGACATAGTCTGGGATGTTTATAGGAAAGATAGTTTGAAAAGCATGACTAGGGAAAACAGAGGAAAGGGTGTTCGAAGAAGAGTAACAGCTAGTACAGCAATTCCATCAAAATGGAATGATTTCTTACATGTAGATGATAACAAAACAGCTTTTTAAATTTCTTTCATGGCAAGTAGTGAAGCTGCCAATTGACGAAGGTAAGAGCATTTATGAAGCTGCCAATTGATGAAGGTAAGAGCATTTATGAAGCTGCCAATTGATGAAGGTAAGAGCATTTATGAAGCTGCCAATTGATGAAGGTAAGAGCATTTATGTGACTGATGAAAGCAACGTTATGTGCTCTCTGGCTGATCCTGACTTGAGTTGCTTAGCTCCTAGCTCACACGAAGAGGCAGATACACGACTCTTTCTTCACGTGGCTGATGCTGTTAGTAAGGGGTCTAGCACGATCTGTGTTCAAACAGTCAATACTGATGTGGTTGTAATAGCTATTGCCATGTTTAGGAGAATCAACCCTGACTAACTATATATGGCTCTCATTTGGGACAGGATCACATTTACAGTATATACCTGTCCATGAAGTGGCTGCTGAAATGAATCAGCGAATATGTACTACACTCCCTGTGTTCCATGCCTTAACAGGATGTGATACTGTGTCTGCATTCTGTGGTAGAGGCAAAAAGACTGGGTGGAATACTTGGAAAGCATTCCCTGAGGTAACTAATGCCTTTGAGGAGCTACTGCTAATGCAAAATAGTCTCAGATTCTCAAAGTCGATCAGGAAGCATCTGTTCACTAGGAAAGGAAGAGCTCTGGAGAATTTGCCACCTACGTCAACAGCACTCCAGCAGCATATAAAAAGAGCAGTCTGCTGGAATAGAGCTCTTTGTGTTCAGCAGGAGCTTCCTGAACCAACAGACTGGAGATGGAAGAAAACAGCATCTGGCTGGGAACCCCTATGGACTACCATTTCAGAAGCATGCATGCATGTTCTGAACTAACACAATGATGAGTATCTCTGCGAGACTGCGTTAGATGCTGTGCACAAATCTTAGGCCGCCTGGGTTACTCGTGTCTAATGAAAGAATGAATACATTTTGACTGCAAAGACAGAAATGATCCATTTTGCTGAGTAAAAGTTTTCGCGCGCAAGTTTCTCCTTTACCGCAAGCGGTCACTTAATGTTATTCATAGTGCTAAAGCCTAATTACCTCCACCAACTTTCGGGTGGAACTAGAACCGCTGAGTCAATGGCAGTGTTCCAGACCCTTTCCTCCACCCGCGTAGCGGGTAAAGGGTGGTAAAGAGTCTGGCTACGTGAGACTAGCACTGCTCTAACTGTGGTGGAGAATGCAAGTAACTTTTATTCAAAAACTGTATCGTTTTTTTTTTCCCCACTGTAATGTTTTTTTTTTATGGTTGACCACATAACTAGTACAATTAAATTGCTCATAACTTTAGATACAAACACAATTCCAGTTTCATTTTGCTCCTCAAAGCATCAGCTTCGTCCTGATACCAAACACTAAGCATTTATTTTGAACATACTTAAGAATTCATATTTTTTCAGATTAATTAGCTCCTAAAGGTCACCAGATCTTAGAGCCTAAACTATTTTAGGTTTCCTAAATCTACACTGGTTTCGCTGGCTGTAGTGATTGATCTTAGAGCCTACCATTCCTAAATATTTTTAGGTTTCCTGAACCTACACTTGATTTTCCCAGATACACTGATAGATCTTACAGCCACTTTTAGCTTAGACACACGAACTGCTAACTAGTCTACGTTTGGTTATTGTCATAGATGGTACAGCATCCTTCCTATGCCGCCATGAACTTCATTTCCAGCACACGGCATTAGTAATGTACGTCTGCGGCAAAAATTTAAGGGGTTATGAAAGAAGAGCTATAGCTATAGAATTTTAATTCAGCTGATGTGGTTTTGATGTAAACATTGTCAAACAGTAGCAGCATTTTAGCTCTTTTTGGAATCCTGTCTTCTTCTTTTTTTTTTTTAGTATCCTCACCAGTTTTTCTTCTGCTGTTTTGGAAGCTCTTTGAGTCAGTCTTCTAATATTCTTAACCTCCCTAGCTCTTTCTCATCTGCTAATCATTTTTATTGCGTTCAACAAACATCCCGCAATAAAATGTTGATAAAGATTGCCAGACATTATCTGCAGTCAGTTAGCAAATTCATAGTTGCCGCAGGCGAGATGCTCCAGGTTTTCTCTACAATTTCTGGTTTCCTCCCGCTTTATGGAATTCTACAGGTTTATCTAGTCTCGCGTGGCCGACCCCTTTCTCTTTTATTGAAGGGAAAGGGGTCGGCCACACGTTTATTCTGGTTTATCGATTTTTCTCCCAATAATTTTTCCAGTCTTTATTTTTTCCAGAAGCAATTACGCGAATCAGGCAATAACACTACATCAATTTCGACTGCATAACTAAATTCATACTGTCGATTACAGTTTCAGTAGCCTCGCGAGGCGAGACCCTTTACCAAATGCAAAGTGAGAAAACGATTTGGTCAAGTGAAGGGGGGGGTATGCTGCTGTAACGGATCCACGAATTCCTGGGGAAAATGAGGTGTTAATCTTGGCACCAAATTACCACAAAACGCGACTTAGAAGCGTTGCACTTATTGCTCTGCTATCACTGTTCGCCGTTTAACTGTTTAACTATGGCGAATTGTTTGCGTTTGGCAAAGGGTCTGGATCCGCTGAACCTTCTTGTGTCATACATTTTGTGGCTAATTTGAGAGCATAATTTTTTGTGATGTCCAGTTTTATTTTGAGTTTATTTAATTGTTAAGTTTGAGTGTGACAAGGGGAGTGTTTATAGCATCCAGAAGGGCAATGTTAATAGGAAATTTTTTCTCTTTTTACCAGCCAATATTTTTAATTATAACTTACCTCGACGTTTCGACTTCTTGCAAGAGAAAAATTTCCTATTATTATAATTATTTCAGCCGAGAATGACTGAATCATTGAAAGGGCAATGTTGCTGTTTGTTGTAAACATAAGGGCTTATTATATAAAATATGTATAAGCTATATACTAATTTCAATTGTGCGGGTAGTGAAATCACTGTGCACTCCCCTGGCTATGTGAGGCCATAAAGCTTCCTTGTCAAAACTCTGAACTAACAAAATTATTGCAGAGAAGTATAGTAGGAGAGGGAATGGACCGGGAAAAAAAATTGTATGAAAGTGCCAATGGAACTTGGGTAAAATAAAAATGGCTAAAATAACTGGAATAATACTATAAAGTCTTATAAGTTCTTTCATTGTGGTCGACTATTACACCACATTTCAAAATCACTGATTAAAAAAAACGAGTGCAACTCCCAAAAAATAAACGCAGGACAATAGTTATACTATAGTGGAGATTTGACTGTACATTCAGCGTACACTGACTCCAATAAAACATACTTCAATACTACTACACTAGCGAAACCCCTGTAATTAGTGGCGCGAGGTACCTTACATTCAGTTGCATCCGGGTTGGGGGATCGCGTCGTTTGCATAACACAGCGTTATTACTAGTGGTGTGCTTGAGCACAAATGGCGAGCGAGCCAACTGCACTATTGTTAAATGATTGATTTTAACAACTAACACTCAAGCTACTAAAATAAAGTCGAGTTTTTAAATTACGTATGCGGTAAAGGGGATTCAATGCCATAGTAACCGCTCCCTGCAACTGTTTGAATTGAAAAAGAAGCAACAAAATCAAGTCACGTTATTTAAAGTTTTCTTTGTGACATTCTTAATAGTAGTTGTAATGCACAATACTTTCACACAACTGAACATACCTACGCAAGACTTACCTTCGTGGTTCGTCTAGTGGACAATGAATTTTCAAGTAAATGCTGTTGAGTAGGGCTTATAACTGTGACAAATAGCGACTAACTCGAATAGAAATGGAGCTCCCATAAGTTTTTGAGTTTTAACTGCACCCGCAAAAGAATTCAAAACGGTAAACAATTCAATTTCTAAGGTGATACAGGTAATGGTCGCTAAACCGGAGGATTCTGTTTAGTAAAGTTTGGGACGGGGTCGAACGCGGAGCGAACACAAAATACGGAGGGTCAAAGTACAAAATAACATACGTACGTCCAAACATATAATATAAACTAGTGATGTGCTTGAGCACAAATGGCGAGCGAGCCTGATAGTTAGGTAACATAAAACTAAGTATTGTTACTATGTTTTAGCTTAGTTCATGCAAACACTATAATAGCAGTTATGACCTTTTATTTCAGCAAACAAATACAAAATCACTCTCTTACCTGATTAATGGTAACTTTTGTAGTATTAAACATCTGCCATTCTGATAATCTCAATTACCAGTAACTCTTGAACAAACTCTCAGCTACAATAAAAAAAAATTAACAAGTTGTAATTTTAGCCAAATATATAATTACTACTTACCTCAATTTCCTGAGTATTGATAACTTCTGTAGTATCAAAGTTAACTTACTTTGACTATCTGAATTACCTCGAATTCTTGACAACAAGCTCTCAGCTACAAAAACAAAAGACAATCAATTTTAGCACACAAATACAAAATTACTTTCTTACCTCATTTTCTTGAACAGTGGTAACTTTTGTAGTACCAAATTTGAGCCATTCTGACTATTTGAATTTACCAGTCACTGTTTACAACAAGCTCTTAGCTACAAAAAAGATAGGCCAGAGTTATTTTTGCATATTTAGCTAACAAATGAGGAATTACGTACTTACCTCACCTACCCTAGAGTATTAGTAGCTTCCTTAGCATTAATACTATGGCATTTTGGCTACCAATGGCTCTTGACAACCAACAATCAGCACTCTGTATCCTCCCATAAAACGGCGAAGTTTTGAAATTAAGTCTGGAAAAGGGTCTTCAATGCCATAGAACCGGTAGAATCAACTATTTGTTTCTTGAAAAGCAAGCATTTTCGCAGGAATTTTCTCACACTTTGGAGCTTAAGTATTAAAGTAAGGCTTGCTTAATGCTGTAATTTCAGAATAAACTGGGGTTAAGCCTAACAAGCCGTGTTTTTTGGAGAAAAAAGGGAACCCGTGCGAGCGTTTAAGAGGCATACGTACCATCCATACATACATATATACTAGTGGTGTGCTTGAGCTCAAATGGCGAGCGAGCCTGATAGCTAGTTAGGTAACATAAAACTAAGTATTGTTACTATGTTTTAGCTTAGTTCATGCAAAAACTGTAATAGCAGGTGTGACTTTTTATTTCAGCAAAACAAATACAAAATCACTCTCTTACCTGATTAATGGTAACTTTTGTAGTATTAAACATCTGCCATTCTGATAATCTCAATTACCAGTAACTCTTGAACAAACTCTCAGCTACAATAAACAAAAAATCAGTGTTATTATTTGTAATTTTAGCCAACTAATATGGAATTACTACTTACCTCAATTTCCTGAGTATTGATAACTTCTGTGGTATCAAATTAAAATTACTTTGACTATCTGAATTACCTCAAATTCTTGACAACAAGCCTCAGCTACAAAAACAAAAGACAATCAATTTTAGCACACAAATACAAAATTACTTTCTTACCTCGTTTTCTTGAGCAGTGGTAACTTTTGTAGTACCAAATTTGAGCCATTCTGACTATTTAATATACCAGTCACTGTTGACAACAAGCTCTTAGCGACAAAAAAGTAAGGCCAGAGTTAATTTTGCATATTTAGCTGACAAATATGGAATTACTACTTACCTCATTCTTGAGTTGATAACTTCTGTAGTATCAAATTGAAGTTACTTTGACTATCTGAATTACCGTGAATTCTTGACAAGCTCTCACCTACAAAAACAAAAGACCATCAATTTTAGCACACAAATACAAAATTACTTTCTTATCATTTTCTTGAGCAGTGGTAACTTTTGTAGTACCAAATTTGAGCCATTCTGACTACTTGAATTTACCAGTCACTGTTGACAACAAGCTCTTAGCTACAAAACAGAAAGGCCAGAGTTATTTTTGCATATTTAGCTAACAAATATGGAATTACGTACTTACCTCAGCTTCCCTGGAGTATAGTAGCTTCCTTAGCATTAATACTACGGCATTCTGACTACCAATGACTCTTGACAACCAACAATCAGATTAAATCTGGAAAAGGTCTTCAATGCCATAGTAACAGGTCGAATCAACTATTTGTTTCTTGAAAAGCAAGCGTTTTCGCAGGAATTTTCTCACACTTTGGAGCTTAAGTATATAAGTAAGGCTTGCTTAATGCTGTAGTTTCAGAATAAACTGGGGTCAAGCCTAAAAAGACGTGTTTTTTGGAGAAAAAAGGGAACCCGCGCGCTCGTTTAAGGGGCATACGTCCCATCCATACATACATATATACTAGTGGTGCTTGAGCACAAATGGCAAGCGAGCCTGATAGTTAGGTAACATAAAATTTACTTTTTTTAGCTTACCTAATACAAACACTATAATAGCAGTTATGACATTTGATTTCAGCAAACAAATACAAAATCACTCTCTTACCTGATTAATGGTAACTTTTGTAGTATCAAACATCAACCATTCTGATAATCTCAATCACCAGTAACTCTTGAACAAGCTCTCAGCTACGATAAAAAAATAAACCAGTGTTATTATTTGTAATTTTAGCTAACAAATATGGAATTACTACTTACCTCATTCTTGAGTATTGATAACTTCTGTAGTATCAAATTGAAGTTACTTTGACCATCTGAATTACCTTGAATTCTTGACAACAAGCTCTCACCTACAAAAAAAAAAGACAATCAATTTTAGCACACAAATACAAAATTACTTTCTTACCTCATTTTCTTGAGCAGTGGTAACTTTTGTAGTACCAAATTTGAGTCATTCTGACTGTTTGAATTTACCAGTCACTGTTGACAACAAGCTCTTAGCTACAAATAAGAAGGACCAGAGTTAATTTTTCTTATTTAGCTAACAACTATGGAATTACGTACTTACCTCAGCTTCCCTCCAGAAGTAGTAGCTTCCTTAGCATTAATACTAAGGCATTCTCGGCGAAGTTTTGAAAATTAAGTCTGGAAAAGGGTCTTCAATGCCATAGTAAGCGGTCGAATCAACTTTTTGTTTCTTGAAAAGCAAGCGTTTTCGCAGGAATTTTCTCACACTTCTGCGTTTAAGTATATAAGTAAGGCTTGCTTAATGCTGTAGTTTCAGAATAAACTGGGGTCAAGCCTAAAAAGACGTGTTTTTTGGAGAAAATTAGTTCCGCGCGCGCGTTTAAAGGGCATACGTAATTGGCGAGCGAGCGTAGTCCAGTTGTGTCAAAGCATTGTGTGTTACAACCACTACTTAGCTAAAGAATATCACAAAGACAACTTTTAATAACGCGTATTGTTTTGTTGTTGTTTTTTTCCTTCAATTCAAGCAGTTGCAGAGAGTTGTTACTATGGCACTGAAATCCCTTTACCGTGTATGCGAAATTTAAAAACTGGACCTTATTTTCAGTAGCTTCAGTGTTTGAAGTCAAAATCATTCATATAAAAATAGTAGTCTTTAGGCTCGCTCGCCATTTTGTGCTCGAGCACATCACTAGTATATATACATACATTTATTGGCGAGCGAGCGGAGCGAGTGAGACAGTATTTGGGGTGGATAATGCAAAATCGGGTATATGTATAGGTTACATCACGAGGTGGAGGTCGGTATGGGATTTACACAACCGAGGGCCGAAGGCCCGAGGATAGTGTAAATCCCGTACCGACCGCGCACCGAGCGGTGCAACCAACTTGTACCATGGCTCTAGGCTATAAGAAACGCATAACAACCTTTTTTTCTGTAGCCTCATTGGTCGCCGCTTCGCTTAGCTACAGATCGTAATTCTAGGCCACGGGCAAAAAATATTCACCTCCTAGGCGGTGTATAAGTGATTTATTCACCCCGAATTGAGAAATCTGATTGGACGGTTTGAACGAACCATGGTATAAATATAACATATACCCGATTTTGCATTATCCACTAATACTGTCTCACTCGCTCCGCTCGCTCGCCAACAAACATCCCCGATTTTCAATTGTTACCTCGCTCGCGCTACGCTCGCTCGCCAAATACTTCGACATCCGGTTCACAGGAAATGAGTAGGGCCGCCCACTTTTCTTTAGTCGCGAGCTAGCTAAAGTGAAGAGCTCAAGTGAAGAGCATGCAGTTTGCTGTGGTAGCTAGTAGTGTCTGATCGATGGTGTCTGATCGATGGCCTATTTGCACTGTTTAGTAGTTGTCTCGTTAACCTGCCTTGTGGTACTGGGTAGAGGGGATGGAGACATTGCAGTAGCAGAAGACATGGTGAAAATGTTTAGTTGTACCCACTTAAGATTCCACGTAACGTTTGAAATCGATTTTGAAAAGTACAGCTTTCAATACATATCAAAGTTAAGTGCAGAATGCTCCAATGAACGCAGCTACTCAGTAAGTTTAGCATATTATGCCCCCCAAAAAAGCTGATATGAAAAATGTATGCAATTAATTGCAGATAATGGATAGTGCTGTTGGAGGGAGACTCAATGAAGGAGTGCATCTAGTCGAAACTTCCATTCCTACTCCTGTACCTGAACTGTCTGAGTGTCACCTAAGAATTTATTATCTAAGTTTAGCAGAAGTGTACATGGCTAGATTCTTTGATAGTAACTTTTCTTGTATCCTACCAAGTAAGCACATAATTACAGTCCCACAGCTTGCATGAACTACAAGCATAGCTTATTGCTAAAAGATTAACTATGTCAGAAACATGCATGACTATATATATTGTTGTAGGAGAATTATATTACTCCCATGCAAACAAGACAATTACAATGGTGAAATTGAAGAAGGTCCTCAGACCATGCCATTAAAAAAAAAAATTTAAGCTAAGACAAGTTAAATAACCTCAAAACTAATGAGCCTATAAGATTACATAGTTTTATATTGCTCCCATGCAGACAAGGTAATTACAATAGTCATGAATTTGAGGATTCTGAAAAATAATGTGTTTTTGCTATAATGCTCATGGGCCTTGGCTTGCAGGTAGAGTATTTCCTGTCTAACCTTGGCTGGTGTAGAGCCCTAATAAGAATTTTGTGGTTGTAGTGATGGCCAACAGGTTCAAGGTTCATTCATATTCATGTAGCTATGGGGGTCTGGCGTCGCCGACCCTTTTTCTTCCCTATATTGGTGGGCGGGGAGGAAGGAAAGGGTCTGGTAGCTCAAGTATCAACGACTTGTGCCGGCACCAAAATAGTGGCGCTCCAATCAGATTGCAGAATCGTTAATTAAGCGCATTCCTCAACCAAATATTCAATGCGCGCCAGTTTATTCTGCGTTGTTAGCTATGGAAGATCAAGTGATGAACCAGCCATTATTGTTGCAGGGTGGTCTAGGACTGCCACGGACTGTCCCAGTCCTGAGAATATTTTAGGACACATTAGGACGTCTCAAGATGTCCTAATAGGAATCCTATCTTGAAGATTTCAAAATTACTAGGTATAGTTAGAGTTAAAATCCCAGTCCCAAAAGTCCCAAGAAGTCCTGGGACTACTAGGGACATCCCAGGATATCCCACAAGGTGAGAGCTAAAAATCCCAGTCTCAAAAGTCCCAAGAAGTCTTGGGACTACTAGGGACATCCCAGGATATTCCACAAGGTAAGAGCTAAAAATCCCAGTCCCAATAGTCCCAAGAAGTCCTGGGACTACTAGGGACATCCCAGGATATCCCACAAGGTGAGAGCTAAAAATCCCAGTCTCAAAAATCCCAAGAAGTCTTGGGACTACTAGGGTCATCCCGGGATGTCCCACAAGGTGAGAGCTAAAAGTCCCAGTCCCAAAGGTCCCAAGAAGTCCTGGGATTACTAAGGACATCCCGGGATATCCCACAAGGCGAGAGCTAAAAATCCCAAGAAGTCCTGGGACTACTAGGGACGTCCCGGGATATCCCACAAGGTGAGAGCTAAAAGTCCCAGTCCCAAAGGTCCCAAGAAGTCCTGGGACTACTAGGGACATCCCGGGATGTCCCACAAGGTAAGAGCTAAATATCCCAGTCCCAAAGGTCCCAAAAAATCCTGGGACTACTAGGGACATCCCGGGATGTCCCACAAGGTAAGAGCTAAAAATCCCAGTCCCAAATGTCCCAAGAAGTCCGGGGACTACTAGGGATGTCCCCGGATATCCCACAAAGTGAGAGCTAAAAGTCCCAGTCTCAAAGGTCCCAAGAAGTCCTGGGACTACTAGGGACGTCCCGGGATATCCCACAAGGTGAGAGCTAAAAATCCCAGTCTCAAAAGTCCCAAGAAGTCTTGGGACTACTAGGGTCATCCTGGGATGTCCCACAAGTTGAGAACTATCCCAAAGGTCCCAAGAAGTCCTGGGACTACAAGGGACGTCCCGGGATATCCCACAAAGTGAGAGCTAAAAGTCCCAGTCCCAAAGGTCCCAAGAAGTCCTGGGACTACTAGGGACGTCCCGGGATATCCCACAAAGTGAGAGCTAAAAGTCCCAGTCCCAAAGGTCCCAAGAAGTCCTGGGACTACTAGGGACGTCCCGGGATATCCCACAAAGTGAGAGCTAAAAGTCCCAGTCCCAAAGGTCCCAAGAAGTCCTGGGACTACTAGGGACGTCCAGGGATATCCCACAAGGTGAGAGCTAAAAATCCCAGTCCCAAAGGTCCCAAGAAGTCCTGGGACTACTAGGGACGTCCCGGGATATCCCACAAGGTGAGAGCTAAAAGTCCCAGTCCCAAAGGTTCCAAGAAGTCCTGGGACTACTAGGGACGTCCCGGGATATCCCACAAGGTAAGAGCTAAAAATCCCAGTCCCAAAAGTCCCAAGAAGTCCTGAGACTACTAGGGACATCCTGAGATGTCCCACAAGGTGAGAGCTAAAAGTCCCAGCCCCAAAGGTCCCAAGAATTCCTGGGACTACTAGGGACGTCCAGGGATATCCCACAAGGTGAGAGCTAAAAATCCCAGTCCCAAAGGTTCCAAGAAGTCCTGGGACTACTAGGGACGTCCCGGGATATCCCACAAGGTGAGAGCTAAAAGTCCCAGTCCCAAAGGTTCCAAGAAGTCCTGGGACTACTAGGGACGTCCCGGGATATCCCACAAGGTAAGAGCTAAAAATCCCAGTCCCAAAAGTCCCAAGAAGTCCTGAGACTACTAGGGACATCCTGAGATGTCCCACAAGGTGAGAGAAGTCCCAGATATCCTGGGACTACTAGGGAAGGGTTAGAGCTAAAAATCCCAGTCCCAAAAGTCCCAAGAAGTCCTGAGACTACTAGGGACATCCTGAGATGTCCCACAAGGTGAGAGCTCAAAGTCCCAGCCCCAAAGGTCCCAAGAATTCCTGGGACTACTAGGGACGTCCAGGGATATCCCACAAGGTGAGAGCTAAAAATCCCAGTCCCAAAGGTCCCAAGAAGTCCTGGGACTACTAGGGACGTCCCAGGATATCCCACAAGGTAAGAGCTAAAATTCCCAGTCTCAAAAGTCCCAAGAAGTCCTGGGACTATTGGGAGCATTTCAGACATTTGTCCAAATGAGGACTATAAATTTCAGTTCCAAAAGTCCGAAGTGGACTCACGTATAAGAATATTTTCTACAACTTAAAGTCGAAGTATTAGTACGTGCATGAGGTTTGTTGGTTTAACTTATCTGAAAAATTAACACTTCACTGCTATTTATAAGATTTACAGCTGCACTCCAAGAAATTACAACATATGTATACTAGACCATTGTTTGTATTGTTGGGTACTATTAACCGTGATAATGAAATAGAAAACTATTTCAATTCTGTTGCCACACAACAAGTAGTTAATTTTTTCTTATTACAGCATTTTGAATTTATCAAGGAAGCAATTCCAGAAACAACGGAAGAAAAAACGTCTTTTGCCAAAAATTATCTAAGTTTAACCTGTCCCTGTCAAGGTATTGCGACATTTTAATGCAAAAAGAACTGAAGCCGTTAGTTTAATAAAATCAATTTAATATTAGCAACCTCACTCTCAGCTTAATGTCACGTTACTTTAAAACTATTGTGACTTCTAAATTTATAAAAATCCCTTTAGGTGAATAATATCCTAAATTTTATTTTTAATATTTATTTCCAGAGTTCTTGGAATGAGAGCAGGACAAGCAATCACAATCCCAACTAGAAAATCTCCGAGAAAACACTCTACAACTAATTTTTCCCCTCGTGACTTAAATAAATCATTTTAATAACATTGTTATTTCGTATGTCAGATACATATAAATTTGATAAATATTCAATTTTGTGACAAAATAAATGGTGAATCACAGTTAGTTAATGAATAACTAACTAAGCAGCAACGTTATAAAATAATTTTAGAATAATAAGTCCAATTGTAATTTTTTTTAAACTTGTATGAGGTGAACTTCTATTTGTCTTTGGTTAAAACATCATAAGCTACATCAACACTACTCGAGTCAGTTTCAACATACATGAAAGATGTGTTAGCAGATAAAGCTCTTGCAATAATGCAATTAGATCTTGAATTTTGCCTTCATCAAACTTTAGAAAATTCAATATGATGTTTAACATTATGGGATGAATATGTGTTATAAGTTGTCCCTAAAATCTTTTCGAAAGTTATCAGGACTGGAATAAATTTAGCTCTAGCCTAGTTAAATATCCAGGAATGTTCTTAGTACTCCCACACTTTGTTCTGCGTAATTTAGAAGCAATTGTTGAAGATACAAAGCCAAATTCTTTTCTACTGCAAGCGTTTCTACATGAAATTACAACATGATTTTTTTTTAATATCTGTATTTACATTCTATTTACGAAAATAACATCGATCAAAAATTAAATTGAAAGTAAATACAGATATAAAAATCATATTGTAATTCGGTGAAGAGCATGTTAACTCAAGTCGGACAAAAAAAATCAGTATCATATCTCTCATCATGTGGGATATCCCGGGACGTCCCTAGTAGTCCCAGGACTTCTTGGGACTTCTTGGGACTGGGATTTTTAGCTCTCATCTTGTGGGACATCCAGGGACATCCCAAGTAGTCCCAGGACTTCTTGGGACTTTTGAGACTGGGATTTTTAGCTCTCACGGGACATCCCGGGATGACCCTAGTAGTCCCAGGACTTCTTGGGACTTATGTGGGACATCCAGGGATGTCCTTAGTAGTCCCAGGACTTCTTGGGACTTTTGGGACTGGGATTTTTAGCTCTCATCTTGTGGGACATCCCAGAACGTCCCTAGTAGTCCCAGGACTTCTTGGGACTTTTGGGACTTATGTGGGACATCCAGAGATGTCCTTAGTAGTCCCAGGACTTCTTGGGACTGGGATTTTTAGCTCTTACCTTGTGGGACATCCAGGGACATCCCTAGTAGTCCCAGGACTTCTTGGGACTTTTAGGGCTGGGATTTTTAGCTCTTACCTTGTGGGACATCCTGGGATGTCCCAGGACTTCTTGGGACTTTTGAGACTGGGATTTTTAGCTCTCACCTTGTGGGGCATCCCGGGATGACCCTAGTAGTCCCAGGACTTCTTGGGACTTTTGGGACTTATGTGGGACATCCCGGGATGTCCCTAGTAGTCCCAAGACTTCTTGGGACTTTTGGGACTGGGATTTTTAGCTCTCATCTTGTGGGACATCCCAGAACGTCCCTAGTAGTCCCAGGACTTCTTGGGACTTTTGGGACTTATGTGGGACATCCAGAGATGTCCTTAGTAGTCCCAGGACTTCTTGGGACTGGGATTTTTAGCTCTTACCTTGTGGGACATCCAGGGACGTCCCTAGTAGTCCCAGGACTTCTTGGGACTTTTAGGACAGGGATTTTTAGCTCTTACCTTGTGGGACATCCTGGGATGTCCCTAATAGTCCCAGGACTTCTTGGGACTTTTGAGACTGGGATTTTTAGCTCTCACCTTGTGGGACATCCCGGGATGACCCTAGTAGTCCCAGGACTTCTTGGGACTTTTGGGACTTATGTGGGACATCCCGGGATGTCCCTAGTAGTCCCAAGACTTCTTGGGACTTTTGGGACTGGGATTTTTAGCTCTCACCTTGTGGGACATCCCGGAACGTCCCTAGTAGTCCCAGGACTTTTTGGGACTTTTGGGACTTATGTGGGACATCCCGGAATGTCCCTAGTAGTCCCAGGACTTCTTGGGACTTTTGGGACTTATGTGGGACATCCAGGGATGTCCCTAGTAGTCCCAGGACTTCTTGGGACTTTTAGGACTGGGATTTTTAGCTCTTACCTTGTGGGACATCCTGGGATGTCTCTAATAGTCTGAGGCTTCTTGGGACTTCCTGGGACTTCTGAGACTGAAGTCCCTAGACTTTGAGATCAATGGAATATCTTGGATTTCCCTAATAGTCCTAAGAATTTGGAGATTTATCCTTACCGTTTCAGGATATCTTATTAATTCTGAGGAAGTCCTACTAAATTTAAAGGACTGGGACTGTCCGTGGCAGTCCTAGACATGAATGCATTGTTGTTGTTGTTCTGCATTATTTAAACACCACAGTCGCAACGAGACAGTCCAACAAAATGTTTACTTGCAACGAAATGTTTGACTCACGATTGATTTAGCCTACGTGTTAATGATGACACACTGAACCTGTGATGTCATTTGCACAAATCGTTGATACTAGAGCTACCAGACCCTTTCCTTCCTCCCCGCCCACCAATATAGGGAAGGAAAAGGGTCGGCGACGCCAAACTAGACACTGCCTGTACGATGACTTTGATAGAAATGCTTCCAATGGTAATGATTTCTAACTTCTATAGATATTTACTGGCTATATCATACTATGAATAATGTTGTCATTAGCATTTAAACTAAACCATGGCATAAATAATATGATACCATAATATTGTCATAGTGTTATTACTAAATACTATATACCACAGTATAAATAATATTAAACCATAGTATTCTTTAAAATGAACAAGTTCAACTCCTTACCTAATGGCGGTATATTGATATAATGTACTTGTAGTAATACTAGGTGACGGTAAGAATTTAACTGTATTTTGTTTGAATTCACCATTGGTTTATAAATAAGGGAATAACCTTGTGTCTAAACTATGTCAAGTAGTTGGCAACCTCATATGAAATAGAAAAGGCAGAAATGCCGATTTCTTTCAACTTACATACTTTCAACTTCCTATAGTAAACCAGTCATTAGTTTCAAAAATATCTTTGTTGCTACTAAATGTTTTGGTGCCAGACTTTTTGTAGACAAATACTTGTATTTAACATTTTTATGTTATACCTTTACTAAACTATTATTAAAAATGCCCACTCGTCACATTTCCTGTCACATGTTGAATTAGTGATTAGTACCCTCACGCCACATGGCATTTTTTTCCTGTTCTTCTTGATAGAAAATTGAATGGCTATATTGAAAGAGACTAAATATATAAATGTAGTCCTGTTTATTTCAGCACTAGCAAAGATTCCAAATGTAAGGAACACTTTACCTGTAATGTAAGTTTGCCACCTTTATAGTTACTGGTACTTCTTGAACACACTAAAGTGTCCAGGTCCAGGACAAGAAATCAAGAGTCAGCAAAGGACCTGATAATTACCCCCCTAGCCTAGCTTACCTATCCATTTCATTAACTCCTGATTACTTTACCTTACCTGAATTGTATAATCATATTCATGTCCTAGTTAGGACCAATGGCAACCGGCAGTGGTCTCCAATTTGTTAAGCTAATGTAATTGTAAGTTTATTTTACTGTCTGTTCAACCCAAACCAAAGTTATTAACCTGATTAAGGAGTAGGCACTTTTAGGGGCCAGTTCAAGACTGCAAGCCCACGCCAGCTGTTGCAGACCCTGGTTGTCACACTGACACCAGAATCAATTAAGTGCCTTTCCAAATAGGGCATTTACATAAAGTGTATTATTTATATCTTGAGATATCTTCTGTATAATGGCTTGTCCTGTGGATGCATGAAGGGCCATAAACTTATATCAAGATGGAATGCCATACTTTTTTTTTGATCTTTATTTCGTGGCTTAGAAATTTGTATGGGCCTTTTTGAAGTGTCAAGAACAAAGCATATATTATTTGTAGTCAGTGGTCATTTGGATGCTAAATTAACGTTTGAAGTGTTATAGGATAGGGTTAAGGGTGCTCACACGTCCGGTTACGCGGTACGCCCACACAAATCAATTAACTGTTGCTATGGAAGGTAACTCCGATTCTATACCTTGCAGGTCCACGCTACCCGGGGGATCTCTGAGACCCGTCAACTGACAGCCAACTGATCAAGAATGACTAACACACAAACGGAACTGCAGGAGTTATGAAGCCTCAAAGTCTCAAAAGTAAACGCCACTATTTGGAAACAGAGGAAGACTACGGAAGCTGGAATTTCGTCCACCGCTTGCTATAGCTAATTGTTACAATGTTGTCGATTTTGTTTTTCTCATTTCTATTTTGTTTTATATTTATTCACATTTTCACGTGATTTTTTTCCAGTCGGGTCACGACTGTACACTATATTAAAAAACTAAATCGACAACTTTAATTACCTTGTTAAGTTATGCCGCAGTACTAAAAATGAAAGACTAACTCTTCGTCCTTCTGGACTTGGACTGCAAAATAGATTCCAATTGTCTCGCACTTTTTTGCTACTGTGCAATTTTCTAGCCCCACCCTCCGTAAGCCGAGTTAACTATACTTACCATGGTCTGCCAGGAAGCTCTTATCTATGCGCGGGTATTTAAGGTCCGCCCTCTACCTCTACAACTCGGTGGTTTCGTGGTTTATTGCTCAATTAAGCCGCGCGCGAGCGCTGCTATGTGCCAGCACCCTTAATCCTAAATAGAGAGTGCAAGAGCACTTTCTTATAACATTGAATTATGGATTATATTATATTGTTTGTTGTTGTTATTATTGTTGATTTTTTGGCTGTTCTTATGTTCCGCATGTCTTAATATGGCTTCTTCATTTCATGATTATTTTTCCAATTATTAGAATTTTATTGAGTAAGCCCTGAGGCAGCCAAACTTGTCATACCATACCTAAAACTCTAATGATAAACTTTCTGAGGCTCATTCACCTTTAATTAGAAGTTGGAAATACCCTAAACTATTACTGGCATGATGTGAATTCAATATTGAGGCAATGTGTTAGATTATACAGTGCTTGAGTTTCAGTTCATTGGGTGAAGTGGGGCTATGCAAAAGTTCATATTTAGATTGTAGATGGTTCTTTTTGTTGGAATAATACTTGTAATATTTGCTGGTAACTCAATATCTCAACAGTAAGAAAAATTAAATTACTGATATAATAGTATGGCGCGTAAATTGCCTATTCAAAAGTGTGTGGGGATAAATCACTGTTCAATTGAAATCGCACGGGGGGGGGGGGGGGGAAGTGAAATCAGGCGTAACTAAGTGAAATACCACAGTAGGTAAGTGAAATAGTACGGGTAAGTGTGCACGCGTGCAGCATTAACCTTGGAAACGTACAGTTTGAGTAGTTTCTAGTTGGAGACAATGTCATTCTTTACTACAGAAGCTCTACCCGTATTAGATGGAATGTTTTTCAACAGAGTAGGAGGAGCCGCAGGTTGAAAACGAAGTTCCAGAGGAAGCTAATCCTGAAATACAGAGATAGTGGGTGAATGATTCAGTGTAGCTACAAGTGCAAATGATTTTTTTTAAAGCTGGCCTACTATTAGCAAGTGATAGCATGGGTAACCTGTGCTATTAGGGATCAGTAGCACTCATAAAGCACTCGGCATCGCCTCTTGCTATTTTAATCGCGTTACCCATACTATTGATCCCGAATAGCACGGTTATCCGTGCTATTATTCATACCAATATGCATTTGGTTTGGTTTGTTTTTTGTTTTTTTAATCATTCTTAAATACCCTTTGAAAAGATATAGTTTTTTGTTGTTGTTGTTGTTTTTGTTGTTGTATTAAGAATAAATATGAAGTTATGGTTAAATGTTGTGTGCTAATTTCAGAGACAGAAGTGACCATTACACCTTCTCTCGTCCTTCATTCAAGTGGCTATAACTCCAGAATCAACTGCACAGTCAAAAGCTCCGAGTTCGTCAACATTACGTGGATGAAAGATGGAGTAATTTTAGAAGACAAAGATGACTTAAATATCACTTACATGTTTATCAACAATTCTTCAGATCACCGTCTCTCTGTTTCAACTATTATTTTCATATCTCCAGAGTTGTCATATTCTGGTTCTTATGAATGTAAGTCCAGTAGAACCAACATTAATGGCAGCCATCTAATTGATACAGCAACATACTTTATTAATGTTTCTCTGCCGGAAGAAGTAGAATTCAATGAAACAACTTTAGTCAACGAAACAACCACAGCCACTGCAGCTGATTCTTACAACTTGGCTACTGAAAAGACAGGTACACTTCACCATATACGGTTGTTATGCTGCCACAGTATGAGTGTAACCATGCACATATGACAATGCAGGTGATCTGCATGCCAGCTTCCTGTATGGAATTATTGGTGCCCTGACCTTTGCCGTGGTGACACTTACCTTCTGTGTGCTCTTCTTCCTAATTCTGTACTGTTTGTGGTTGCGCCGCTCAGCAAAGAAGAACAAGTAAGTACCTTTATGAGATGGTTCGAAGTGTTTAAAAAATGCACGTTCTTGTTTGTGTAGGTTAACTATGCATGCGCTGGCCATTATCTATCCAAGTGTACCTGAGGTGAGTGAGTTTAGCTTAGTTTTGTTGCTGAGTCAGTT
>WLWD01000108.1_pt1 | contig 149415 bp, 52 predicted proteins | sample 6712731 | NCBI WGS metagenome assembly WLWD01 (sample SAMN12718690, study PRJNA576275) | sponge metagenome | isolation source: marine sponge | host: Mycale hentscheli | place: New Zealand: South Island, Marlborough, Capsize Point | collected 2014-11-01
ATCACACTGAACACTGCAGGATGTTGGCCATTCGCAAAGGCCTATCCGATCAGCTCTCAGCAGCTCGTATCTACGAGAAGCTCATTGTCACTGAAGAGACAATTAACTCTTACAGCATTCTGCCTAAAATTACTGGCTACGGTATTGAGGCAAAACTTACGGAACTAAGTTCGAGACTTACTGAACTGCAAGGTTCAGCTCATTCACTGAAACGGTGTCCAAAACTGTTGGAAACTATTCAGGAACTCCTGAAGGACCTCGCCACTCTATGGGAGAGGTTCAGTGAAGACAATGATCCAAGGCAACTACAGCCAAGGATGAAAAACCTACTGAATTATCGTCCAAATTTGACCGCTTACCAAGAATTGAGTTACCCAGTTTCTTCGGAAAGAATAGCGACTGGCGTCCTTACTGGGAAAAATTTACAAATGCTTTGAGCAAGGATAAAACACTCACTCAAGTGGACAAACTTTCCTTTCTACTCATGACTGTTAATAATCAAGAAGGAAAAGATATAATTGATTCTCAAACTCGACATGGTCCAGACTATGATGCTGCTGTACGAGCCCTCAAAGAACGGTACGACCAACCTAGGGTTACCAGTAGGACCATTCATAAGAACTTTTCAGAGCATATCTGGAAATTAACAGATGAAGGGATTGGAAAAATTGTTACTTTACTACAACGGACAGAAAGAATGCTCTGTGGATTCATTGGATATTCTGTACACTGTTATAGCTGAACTTCAAATGCCCGACGAATTTTTTAAATACTGGACTGAGAAAACAGCAGACTCTACCACAACTCCGAATACTGACCGTCTTATTGAATTGCTACAGCAATATAGGCTTCGTCTTCAGGGAAGGACAAATGATACTTCAACAAAGCCTAAACCTCTAATCAGTAATTCCCCTACACTAAAGAAGAAGCCCTGGAAGACTGGATCATTGCACGTGCAGAAGGAAAAAGATTGTCTGGTCTGCCATGACGGTAATCATCCTCCTTACTTGTGCAATACATTTAAGGGTCTGTCTGTTGAGGAAAGAAATAGTACTGTCAATAGACTAAAGTTGTGCACGAATTGTTTATCAAGTTCGCATTTCTGTCGTGATTGCCATAGTACTAGATCTTGCCGAGAATGCGGGAAAAAACATCACTCACTTCTCCATCGTCAGCGTAGTTCACTCACTACAGTAGAAAGTTCAGCTACTGCTTCTCCTCCTGTCAGCAACGCACATGTAGCTCCATCCTCCAACGGTGAGAAGGAAAGAGCTAGAGTATTCCTGGGAACTATTCAAGTTACTGTAGAAGCAGGAGGTAGAAGACAAAAAGCTCGTGCACTACTAGATGGAGGATCGCCAATATCATTCATAACAACCAAGATGACTCAGCGACTGAAGGCAAGAAAAATTAATGAACAAACTAATGTCTCTGGAATATCACAATCGGAAGTACCTCTTTGTCGCTACAAGGTGGATCTCACACTATTACCTGACAGAAATTATTCACCTCTTTCACTAAGAGCAGTTGTCATTGATACAATAACAGGACAACTTCCAGACTTTCAACTCAAGGGAGTCAAAAATAAAGATTTTCTTCAAGGCATGGATTTAGCTGATCCAAATTTCGACAAACCTGCTGCTATTGATATGCTCTTTGGACTAGACATCTTAGACGAACTGTTGCTATTTGAAAGACGTTCTTCAAATGATAAAATGATTTACGCTCAGGACACGATTTTTGGATGGTCTGTAAGAGGAAGATGTCAATTAGAAACACCATTGCAAAAATACGCTCCTCTGCAATCACTCTTCGATATCGGAACCCACCACTGATGAGCTATTATCAGCCTTCTGGAATGTTGAGGAATCACCAGTGAATTTGGAAACTGATGAAGAGCGACAAGCTCTTGAACACTTTAATTGTACTCATTTCCGAACTGAGGAAGGAAGGTATGTAGTAAGCTTACCTAAAAAGAATGTTTCTTTGTCTTTAGGTTGTTCCAGAGAACAGGCTGTGAAGCGGTACAGGCAAAATCAGTACTCTCTTGTGAAGAAGGGAAGCTATTCTGACTTTACAAAAGCTCTTATGGAGTACGAGGAGATGGATCACGCTGAACCTGTTCCCGCGGAGGATCTATCCAGGCCAGCAGCAGAAGTGTACTGTCTTCCTGCTCACGGAGTAGTAAAAGCTTCGAGCACGTCTACTAGGTTGAGGGTCGTATTTGATGCATCGGCCCGAACCACTTCCGGGACTTCACTTAATGACATTTTACTTACAGGTCCGAATTTATATCCTATGCTAACTAATGTTGTGCTTTCTTTTAGGATGCATCCGATTGGAATGTCAGCAGATATATCCAAAATGTTTCGACAAGTTGGATTAAATCCTAAAGATAGGGACCTTCACCGATTTTTACAGCCTAGTGCTGATGGAAAGCTGCAAGACATGAGAATGACTCGAGTTACCTTTGGAGTTACCTCGTCTCCTTTCTTGGCCACTCAGGTCCTACGGCAATTAGCAAAAGACTATCAAAAAGAGTATCCCAGAGCTTCTCACATAGTTAACACGCAATTTTACGTGGATGACTGCTTGACTGGTGCTACTACTGTGACTGAAGCAGCAGAGATTCGGGCTGAACTAAACTCATTATTGGCTCTCGCCTGTATGAAACTATGCAAATGGAGATCTCACTCGTCAGAACTTTTACAAACTATACCGGATGAAATGAAAGAGAAGGAGAGCTTACATATTATATCGCCTCCAGATCAATGCCACAAGGCATTAGGCTTGCACTGGAATACCAGTACGGACTCATTTCATGTTGCAACTCCCACACTCGTTTCTTCCGATAAACCTTCCAAACGCAAAATTGCCTCCGATGTTGCTCGAACTTTCGATCTGCTGGGTTGGTTCGCTCCTTGTACAGTCATGATCAAAATCCAATTACAACAACTTTGGAAATTGAAGACTGGTTGGGATGAGCAAGTACCTGGGCAATTAGCACAAAATTGGAAAAGTTGGTGAGACGAACTCAAACTCATCACTAGCCATCCTATACCACGTTATCCTCTGGAACCTGGAAAACACATACGAAGCTTACAGCTACATGGATTTTCGGACGCGTCTAATGCAGCCTATGCGGGAGTCGTCTATCTACGAGCAGTCTACACGGACTCTACAGTTTCTACATCTTTAGTCATGGCAAAAACTAAAGTAGCTCCGATTAACGGATCCACAACACCTAGATTGGAACTCTGTGGAGCTCAACTCCTTAGTAAGATCATGAGTATTGTGGCTAATGCTTTGTCTATTCCTATTTCAGGTCTTTATGCCGTCTCTACAATTACTCTGTGCTGGTTATCAACTCCTCCAGCGAGACTAAAAGCTTATGTATGCAACCGTGTAGCAGACACAGTAAGCCGTATTCCAGCACATCATTGGAGACATGTTCCCACTTCACAGAATCCTGCTGATGTAGCTTCTAGGGGAACTTTACCAAGGTCCCTCATCACAAATTCGCTTTGGTGGAATGGGCCTTCATGGTTGCAACAACCTCCCAGTGAATGGCCTGCCAGTACTCACTGGAGAAACTGCAAGAACATCCAGGAATTAAAGCCATTTGTGCTATTAGCTTCCCCTCCTTTGGAGGACCTTACGAAAGATTTCTCCTCATACTCAAGTATCAAACGTATTTTTACTTGGTGTTGTCGTTTTATCCTAAATTGCAGGCAACCCAGGGAAAACAGAAATTTTGCAAAGGATCTTACTTTGGAAGAAATTCAGTGCACAGAGAACAAACTCATTGTGCTCACTCAGAGTAGATTCTACAAAAGGGAACAAAAGGATCTAAGCAGCTCAGGTGAAGTATCAAAGCAGAGTAGTATCCAGCGTCTCAGACCTTTTCTTGACAATCATGGGCTCATTCGAGTTGGAGGACGTTTGGAGAAGGCAGCTCTAACCTCAGATCAGAAGCATCCAATAATTCTACATCATTCTGATCACTTGACAAAGCTCATCTGTAGACAATCACATATTGACAATTTGCATGTTGGTCCTACTACCTTACTTGGTATTCTTTCTCTCCAGTATTATATTGTAGGTGCTAAGCAACTCACTAAACGGATTTCTCGGGATTGTGTCAGATGTAGGAAAGCTTATGCTAGAACAGCGACTCAAGTCATGGGTCAACTTCCTCACAAACGAGTGGTACCTACTTCAACTTTTCACCATACTGGTGCAGACTTCGCTGGTCCTATTCAAGTCAAGCGAGGATATACACGAAAGCCATCATACATAGATGTTTATATCTGTGTTTTTGTTTGTATGGCTACTAAAGCTGTGCACTTTGAAATTGTAATGAATCTTACAACTGCAGATTTCATAGCAGCTCTAAGAAGATTTGTAGCCAGACGAGGAATACCAGAAACATTGGCCACCGATAATGGTACCAATTTTGTTGGAGCTCAAAGGGAACTACAAAAAATATATCAATTTTTCGACTCCACTGAGGTTCAATCTACGGTTAACCATTTTTGCACAGCTCAAAACATCAAATGGACACATTCACCAGCAAGATCACCACACTTTGGAGGTCTCTGAGAAGCTGCTGTCAAAAGTATGAAAATGCTTCTGTATAAAGTCGTCAATCCTCACCATTTATCTTTGGACGAGTGTCTCACTCTACTAGCTGAAATAGAATCAGTACTTAACAGCAGACCACTGATTCCACTCAATTCAGCTCCAGAAGATGGAGTTGAAGTACTCACCCCAGGACATTTTCTTGTTGGCAAATCACTACGATCAATTCCTGCAATTATTCCACCTGAGAAAAATGTTAACCTTTTGCGAAGATGGAATCTTTGTCAACGACTTTCAGCAGACATATGGAAGCGTTGGGTCAGAGAATACGTTGTACACCTTCAACGTCTGGCGAAGTGGAGCTACCCACAACGTCAAATTCAAGTAGGAGACTTAGTTCTGTTGAAAGACTCGGAGTTTTTTGTTCGAACGTGGCCACTAGCGAGGGTGGTTGAAGTACATCCTGGAGCTGATGGTAATGTACGTGTAGCTACAGTGAAGTCAGGACAGAAACTCTACCGGCGTACTATTTGTAAGCTTGTACCACTGTTGGAAGTGGAAGGCACCTCTCCCGCCCCGGAGGATGTTCAGGCTTGAGTCTTCGCCCCATGCACATTGCGTTATTGTTGAAGTTCGTCGATGTTCGTCATTCGTCGAAGTTCGTCGATGTTCGCCCGTTCTTCAAAACTTGTTTATATTGCTATGACATTTTAGTTTTGTTTCATTATTAATCTTTCACTCTTTTCACTACTTGTGTGCTTCACTTGCAGCTCATCTATATCAGAACTTTGTATCTTCTTTAACTACATTGGTATTTCACTATTTCTTATTTGTTAATCTTGTTATTCCTTTACAATCAGGGTTTACATTGGCGATACTGTCTCGTAGGCAAGACAGTATCAAAGAAGGGTCTAAGTTTAACTATACGGCAGCAGAGATTTACGACCTCTTGCCTACGTATTGGTTGGGAAAGAGGCGGGGACACGTTCAACTTAGAAGATCACGCCCTTTACTTAGGACTTCGTCGTTCAAACACTCGTTAGTGAGTCTTGCCTCGGTCAGGTTGGCTACGAGCCTGCTTGTTCGAGGTCTGTGAATACTTCACCGGGATAAAGACTTCAACTTGCTAGGCAGTCCCGTTCAAGTGCCATAGTAACAACTCTCTGCAACTGCTTGAATTGAAGGAAAAAACAACAACAACAAAACAATACACGTTATTTAAAAGTTTTCTTTGTGATATTCTTTAGCTAAGTAGTGGTTGTAACACACAATGCTTTGACACAGCTGGACATGCACCTACACAGACTTACCTTCGCAGTTGTCTAGTGGACAATGTATTTTCAGGTAAATACTGTGCGCACGGCTTATAACCATGACAAAGAGCGCATTGACTTACCACCGCCACTAACTCGAATAGAATGGAAGTCCCTTAAGTTGTCAAGTTTGAACTGCACCCGCAAAAGAATTCAAAACGGTAAACAATTCAATTTCTAGGTGATACGGGTACTGATCGCTAAACCAGAGGATTCTGTTTAGTGCAATTTGGGACGGGGTCGACAACCGAACTAACACAAAAACGCGAGGGTCAAAGTACAAAAATGCCTTACGTACGTCCATACATATATACAAATAAACTAGTGGTGTGCTAGAGCACAAATGGCGAGCGAGCCTGATAGTTAAGTAACATAAAATGTTACTATTTTTAGCTTACTTCATGCAAACACTATAATAGCAGTTATGTCATTTGATTTCAGCAAATAAATACAAAATCACTCTCTTACCTGATTAATGGTAACTTTTGTAGTATCAAACATCAACCATTCTGATAATCTCAATCACCAGTAACTCTTGAACAAGCTCTCAGCTACGATAAAAAATAAACCAGTGTTATTATTTGTAATTATAGCCAACAAATATGGAATTACTACTTACATTATGCTGTGAGTATGATACTTCTGTAAGTCAAATTGAAGTTATTGGACCATTCTGAATTACCTTGAATTCTTGACAACAAGCTCTCACCTACAAAACACAAAAGACATCAATTTTTAGCACAAATACAAAATTACTTCTTACCTCATTTTCTTGAGCAGTGGTAACTTTTGTAGTACCAAATTTGAGCCAATCTGACTATTTGAATTTACCAGTCACTGTTGACAAGCTCTTAGCTACAAAAAAGAAATGCCAGAGTTAATTTATCATATTTAGCTAACAAATATGGAATTGCGTACTTATCTCAGCTTCCCTCGAGAAGTAGTAGCTTCCTTAGCATTAATACTATGGCATTCTGGCTACCAACGGCTCTTGACAACTAACAACCGGCACTCCGTATCCCCCCATAAAACGGCGAAGTTTTGAAATTAAGTCTGGAAAAGGGTCTTCAATGCCATAGTAACCTGTCGAATCAACATTTTGTGTCTTGAAAATAAGCGTTTTAGCAGGAATTTTCTCATACTTTGGAGCTTAAGTATAAAGTAAAGTTTGCTTAATGCTGTAGTTTCAGAATAAACTGGAGTCAAGCCTAAATAGCCGTGTTTTTAGGAGAAAAAAGTTCCCCGCGCGCGTTTAAAGAGCATACGTACCATCCATAAGACAATCAATTTTAGCACACAAATACAAAAATTACTTTCTTACCTCATTTTCTTGAGCAGTGGTAACTTTTGTAGTACCAAATTTGAGTCATTCTGACTATTTGAATTTACCAGTCACTGTTGACAACAAGCTCTTAGCTTAAAAAAAGAAAGGCCAGAGTTATTTTTGCATATTTAGCTAACAAATATGGAATTACGTACTTACCTCAGCTTCCCTCGAGTAGTAGTAGGTTCCTTAGCATTAATACTAGGGCTTTCTGACTACCAATGACTCTTGACAACCAACAAGCGGCACTCCGTATCCCCCCTAAAACAGCGAAGTTTTGACTTTAAATCTGGTAAAGGAATTTCAATGCCATAGTAACAGGTCGCAGCAACTTTTTGTTTCTTGAAAAGCAAGCGTTGTTTTCGCAGGAATTTTCTCACACTACTGCGCTTAAGTATAAAGTAAGTCTTGCTTAATGCTTTAGTTTCAGAATAAACTGGGGTCAAGTCTAAAAAGACGTGTTTTTTTGGAGAAAAAAGTTGCCCGCGCGCGTTTAAAGGGCATACGTACCATCCATACATACATATATATATATAACATATACCCGATTTTGCATTATCCACCCCTAATACTGTCTCGCTCGCTACGCTCGCTCGCCAATAAACATCCCCAATTTTGGATTGTGTTACCCCTGTAAGTGTCTCGCTCGCTACGCTCGCTCACCAACTACAGTCAACTTTGTTCTGCCTTTTCAATATAACTTGCATCTTTTCTTGACAATACAAACTTACTGAAAGTTTAGGCTCAAAGACACAAATTTTTCCATTTGAGCTAACAAATCTGCCAATGTAAAGTAGAGGACTTCTTTCAGATAATTTTTCACCACTTTTTGACATTGAACATTATTACCAAAACCACAGGCACTGTGTATGATGATTACAAAACCCAAAGCAACTATGGGCCATGTGAATCTAATGTTTAGTTGGGGTTGTAAAAGCCAGTTAACACCTTTCAGAGCTCAAATGATATTAGTTGATCTGGTGTTGCTGCTCTAGAGTATCCATAACTCTGTTGCAAACATGTCTTGAGCTTGGCAGGCGGTGTTGCCAGCCAATAAAGGAACAATAATCGAATCACACCACACAAATAGATCTGGTTCATACAGGATTTTTAGCTTGGGGGGGGGGGGGGAGATATTTTATAGATTCACAAAAAAAACAAACTTTTAGCCACTTGAAAATGGTGCAGTCAAACAGACTGCCAGATGTAAACTTAAGACAAAATATTATGAATGCTATTGAAAGACCAGAACTAGGAAGTGTTGATTTAAAGAAGTATTGTAAAGTTTTAAAGAAAATAACTGTAGAGTAAGGCTATACATTTTCATATCATTATTTATTATATCAAAATTCATCAGGGTAAAATATTTAGGGAGGTGTGGGGTGAGGGGTGGGGGAAACTGAATGTATAAGAGGAGAGGGGGACTGAATGTGTAAGGTGGGGGCAATCTTAGGGCTTTCATAGTCTATGGTACACCTTGATCTGTAAGAGGTATTAACATTACTTTAGCAACAGTGTGGTGCCTAGTATCTTCTGATAGTTCGACAAGGTTGACTGCCGCCAGTTCCACTGACAGGCCTTGCTGGTATCCCACAGTTGGTCAATTAATAATGGTTTAAGTTATATTACAAGACATGCAGTAACACAAACAGGCTCAGTTGGTCAAATGGACAAAGAATCTTCAGTGCTCAGTGACTATATAGGAGTAGGTAGATGAGAGGTAGAGGCCCCCCCCCCCCCACCTTTATACAAAGACAGTGAATAATGAGTCCAGCTCAGCTGGTAATCACAGAAGTATTAATTACTAATACAATGTGGCATGACTATGAATATAGTTAGTGTGCGAGTTTGTAAATGTTGGGTTGGCCTATTCCGGACCCACAAACAGTAAGTAAAATCTTACTTAGTAATTGAGCTCCATTGAGTTCATAGTAGAACCACATACTTTTGTCTTTGCCAAGACATCAATATTAGAAACAGTTGTATTGTCATTTCATTAAAAAAAATAATCATTGACAATGGAGTGGTGAATGATGACATTTTTAAGCACTCTGCAAGATCTGCAATGGGGAAAATCTCTGCAAAGAGGTTTGGAGAATGAACAATATATGCGAATCTTTAGTGGCAGTTGAAAATTGGTACTGCAATAAATGTGTTCACGCTACTGTGAATTTTAATTATTTAAAAACATTGTTAATCATCAAATGACCCTATAGTCTAAATTCTTTTATAGTGATTTCTAACAGCAAGCTATCACAAAAGGCACAATTTCAATTAAGAAAAACTTCACCTGGTGGAGAATATTAATTCTACACTGTAAACGTAACCTATATTGCTGGAGCAGTTCAAAATGTTTGTCAGTGTTCAAAGGAGTATTACGATCACCTGTTTTTCATCCGGTTGCGAAAAACTAATCTGGCATATGGGGCTCAGCTATTATAGTGTATAAATAAGCTTTAGTGAGTCCACTTTGCATTCTTTCATGGTTGTGATAGTCCACTGAATAAAAGTAGTGAGCTTGACGATACCCTCAGAGTGAGTATCCAAACTGTTTCTATTTTCAAAACTCTAATTGAGCTGTTTCTACTTTTAATTTTTTGATTGTGCTTGGACCTTTGTCTAGTGTAGCCTCCTTTCACTTCATAAGATAATGATTTGTCAACATTAGTAAGGGTGGGGTCTTTTTGTATGTGTTATAATCTTTTTGTAATAATCTTTAATAATTTCTATGATATAGAATAGTACTTTAAAATCATAATCATGTGAGCAAAATAATAGAGTGGATTACAATACTTTTTGCATACAATAAGTTGTTTTTTTTAAATTATTTATTCTGTCATGTTTTCTTTAATTATGTTTACATACAGATGCCTTGACACTCTACGGTCATTTTGTTGATCCAAATGACAAAAATTATGAAGCGAAATTTAAAATGACAACATGCAATCTAAATAAGGAGTATATGGAAATTCGAGAAGAACTGCATCAGTTTATTAATAATGATGAGGATCTAATTGATGATTTACGTTCTGTGGTGCAAGATTGGTTACCTTGCGGAACAGTGTTGAAGAATGATCGATTTCAAAAAATTACTAAAGATAACTTAGAAGATGCTACTTTCAGAAAATTATGGCGCATCTTTTCTAGTTACTGTTCTTTCTTTAACTTTGAGCTTCTTGAGCATGTTATACGTAGAATTGGTTTTGAGAAAGGTAAAAGAATGATGGAATCTTACAGAACCAGATTCGCTAGTTATATCAAGAACAGAGTGACAAGATGTCCTTCAGGAATAGGAATGAATGGAGAACATCATGTTAAATTATTAGTTAAACTTGATGATTATTTTGAAAACTGCAACTTGGACAAATTAAAGATGCTTGGAGAAGATATATGTAAAATTATTAAAGTAGACCCAGTGAAGCTACAAGTAGAAGGAGTTGAAACAGGATGTGTTTGCGTCACTTTTCACTTGCACATATCAGCCATACCAGATGGATTTTGGTTAACTGAAGACGAAATCATTCAATTTCGAAGTCTTCGGTACATGAAAGCAAAAGTACTAAAAGTTCAGTGCAATGACAAAGACTTCATAATAACAGATCCAGGTAAAAAGCTCTGTTGTATTACATTGTTAAAATTTTAGTAATGCACAGTCAACCTTTCAGTAGTCATCTGAGATGTCCACTCTTAGTAATCAGACAGGGAAAGTGTATTGAGAACAGTTCCCCAATGTGAACTTTTTTCTAACTAACTAGAGACGAGTTATACTACATTTTCTGTGGTATGATATATACAGATACTGAAGATTAGTGTAACAGTGAGAAGTGAAAAATGATACAATTGTTAACAAAGGTGATATTTGAAAGTAGTATAATTACACATGTACAAATACAGAGAAAAAAGCATGTTCAATAAGTGTAAATGTGGAATGAAGTGTGAAGTGACAACTAGCTAATAATGAGAATTTTAGTGTTCAGCTTTGGCTTAATTAAGTCTTGAAATACTTATAATTATGCAGTTAATGTGATACTAATTGAAATGACAATGGATAATATTAGAACTACATTACATATATAATATTCATTCCACCCTAGATATCTTCACAATGATATCTTTAGGTACATGACCCGTGAAATAACTCATGGGTCATGTACCTATAGAAGATATCATTGTGAAGATATCTAAGGTGGAATATATATATATATATATATATATATATACATATATATATATATATATATATACATATATATATATATACAGTTCAAGCCATTTCACTGGGCTGATTATTGAAGTTAACTCACTCTGTAATGTTCCTTTTAATAATGCTACTAAGTGAGAAATATGCAGTAATAATGACACTTATCTTATGAAGCTTATTAAAGCTATAAAAATTAGTCACTTGTCATTAATCATATTTTTATTTATGCTATGTAAATAATACTAATTGCATGTAGTCAGAACATAGAAAATTGATGGTAACTCCTGAGATCATAACACTGAGATTTAATAAGTTGTATAAATTATCAGCAATTAAATTATTGTTTCATCTTTCAACTTGATGGTACAATAGCATTTATTTTTAGTTAAAGATAATACGTATTTTTGGCTATTATAGAATCAAATGAGTTTCCGTGGCCTGTTCATGCTGCTGAAACTAATGAAGAACAAGTAAGTTCAAAGAGCTTATTTCAGACAAGAATTAAGATGTAGATTTGTATTCATATCTAATAAAAGAACGGAACCTAATGAAACATAGTACCTAGAGATATCTTGCTAACAGACACCAATAAGAGCCATTTCATTCACCTACAGATTTAAAACAAGGGATATTTATATGCACTCACCACATATGACACCATATAATATGCTGAACTACACACACAGTTTGTGAGACTAATAAGGACTTACAACGGGTTGCTATTTCTACTGATCAAGCACAAATTAAAAGAAAATAATATCGTTTCCAGGAAACTACTCAAAGTAATATGTTATTAACCCTTTAATGACGGATAGGGGTCGAATCGACCCGGTCGTACCGGGGTTTAGATCAATCCCTTTTTCTCGCGCATGGTTCCAGTATAAGCATTATTATCTAAATAAAAAAATTCAGCTTGAATTAGGCATCATTTTGATATGTTTTGTGATGGGATAGCAATAGAATATTTTCGAGTTACGACTAGTGAAGAGACTTTACAACGATGGAAGTGAAGAATTTGTTGGCGCTAAAAGAAGAGTGTCAAGATGAAGTGCTGAATTTTCGCAGAGCTGAATGCTGAGAGCTCTGTGAAGACTGTCCCTTAGGACTGCTCAAAATGCTAATTTCTTCTGAGTACCTCTCTTGTAGGTGGTGTGCTTCTCCATACTATTGATGCTACTACTCCTGCTGAACAGGAATCTTTACTCCATCAAGAGATATGTTTTGAACTACACTAGAGCAAGTAAACTTTAAGAAACACTAGCCAACTCAAAATAACACATTTCTGAGCTATTTCATGCATCAAACCTAGTAATTGAATTATTTACCGCTGCTTTGAATTCTTTTTGGTGCAATTAAAACTCAAAAACTTATGGAAGCTCATTTCTATTAGAGTTGGTGGCGGTTGTGAGGAAGCCGGGTTAGTCAGGGTTAACTGAAGGCCACAGGATCCAAGCTAGGATAAATAAACAAAATATGACTTGGAAACACGAACATCGACGAACATCGACGATTGACGAACATCGACGAAATATGAAAGAAAATGATAACTACAACGGGTGAATGAATAAGTGAATGAATAAGTGAAATAATGATAATAGTTATTGATGGCTGTTTCTTGACACCAGGAAGAAACAGGTAAACCTAATTAGAAATAATAATAATATAACACAGTGTAATAGTTCAAGTTCTAATAATGTAGTGACTGTTTCACTACAGCGGTGGTAAGTTAATACTCTATTAGTCACAGTTATAAGCCCTACGCAACAGTATTTACTTGAAAATTCATTGTCCACTAGACTAATTACGAAGGTAAGTCTTAGCGTAGGTATGTTCAAATGTGTGAAAGTGTTGTGCATTACAACTACTGCTAAGGATATCACAAAGAAAAAGGTTTAAATAACTTGACTTGATTTTGTTGCTTCTTTTTCAATTCAAACAGTTGAGGGGAGCGGTTACTATGGCATTGAAAACCCTTTACCATATTATATATATGATTTAAAAACTCAGCTATATTTTAGTAGCTTGAGTGATAGAAGTTAAAATCTATTGATTGACAATAGTGTAGTTTTAGGCTCGCTTGTTATTTGTGCTCGAGCACACCACTAGTAGTAGACTATCTATCTCAGACTTCATCCAGGAAGACCAATTTTAAATTTTGGAGCTGATTTTTTGTAATGCATAAGAACAAGTTACTCCAATATCACAGAAAGCTCCGATAAGTTCTATTGAATCTCTGAGTGGCACTAGCAATGCTATTAGAAGAGGAGTGGCTAGATTTTTCACCACTGATATTACAAGATTACTTTATGGCTGACTTTTGACAATACTTCCTCTAGTGTGCTGCTTTTACAATGAGAGCAGATATCATAGTCAACATGATAGCAATGATTTTTTCTATCATTTTCAATACTGTCTATTTCAGCTCTAGTCTTCTTGGCTACATTTTCAATAGCCTCACTTATGTCATCAGTAAGTGCATGAAATAATTTTATTACACTTGATTTGAATGCTATTAGTGATAAGTATCCTAGAGATTAAGACATGTTTCCTTTAATTAGCTACTTTTGATTTTGCATTCTCCTAGAAAACTCTCATTCTCTTGCTTTCAAATGCTTCACATGTTTACGCAGCAGATATTGAACAACAGAATCAAATGCAATAACATTCAGCATGGTATTTGTAGCACCTCAACCTTGGCAAACTGCCAAGTCTATTGATCAGGGAGACAAGAAAGCTGCCATGCAGTGGCATGGCACCTCACATTTGCTGCATGCAAGTTGGAGAGAAACAGTCCAATATTTTCAGTTTGAAAATTCTTTCTGGCTTCAAAAGCTTTAAAAATAGCTACTCTTAAGCGTTTTTTATCTTAAATTTTTTTTCTCCCAATGCAAGTATATAATACTGGATGTCATCTGTTTGGGTGCTTAGAAGATCCTTCGCAATGATACATGTTGTGGATCCTCCCCACCACCACTCATATTTACTATTATTATTATTATTTCTTTATTACTATTATTGTTTCTTCATTATTATTTTATCATTAGTGTTATTATTCCATATCATACTTACCTGTTCTCATATAATTATACTTTTAGGTGTGTTGACTTTTTCACTTCACCTGTTACTTCAAATATTATGGACTTTTAGAACAATGAAGCACCAAAGGTGCGAACCCTCAGCGCAATTAAACACTACCTAGCTATTACAATATAATCTCCTTCCAAAAGAACAAGTAATCTGTTAGCTATTTCAATTCGGTATCAAAATAGCTCGACCAATGAAAATGGCACATGGAAACACTGTCTTCATAAGAAAAGAAGCTAAACTAGCCAGAAACACTCACCTGTATACATTTTCAAAGCAAACTGCACTTCTTATAACTCCGTTAACTTCCCTGGAGTAATGCTTGGGAGCCTGAGCATAAAGCAAACTACACCACTGGCTGCAGAAATTATTAGACCACGTGAGTATGACGTGACACTAGGGGGCGTTGCTTATAAAAGCTGGTACCTACGTGGAGTTGAAAGCTTCGCATTTCTCTACGATAGCCCGAAACTAAAAAGTAGCACAATAAAAGGCTTCAAATCTTCGTCCTGAGTAAGTCCATACCTCAATCAACTGTTAATTGTCATTAATCTCCAAAATCAGAGTGTGACAGACAGACTGACAGACATACAGACAAACAGACAAGACGACTACTATGACCCTCTCGCGCATGCACTGAGGGTTAATTGCATCATTTCCTTTTATATCACTATATAATCTTTTGTTTCATACTGTATTTTAGGGATTCTCCATGTGTTGATAAAACTTACACTAGCCTGTTGTAGTTGGTCAGGGCGTGCTGGATCCTCACTGCGGAGCGCACCTAGGTTTTAACTGCCTAATTGGTGTCCCTTGGTAGTTGTGCCTCCTCTAACACAGGATCACCACAACAATACAGCTTTCTCCACGAAAGAGGCAATATTACTGAAACAAAAATTTAAGCTGTTCAAGATCTTTTGCACTGCCTCAGTAGTATTCCTGTGCGCTTTTTTAATGCAAGCCTTTATGAATTTCTTTTTTGTGAAAGTACTTGCTGACACATCATCAACAAAACTAAAATATTTTATCCCTAGTATAATATTTAAATACATAAATTAGCAATACCACATAAAATTTAACTTAAATTAAAAAAAAACTGAGGCCAGAATATGTTTCTATACACTCCAGATAAACCGATGCTAGTGATAGCTATTATATATAATTCTGGAATTTTGGTCAAAATTTATTTTCACAGGTCACGATTTCCCAGAGTTCACCACTGTTGATTTATAGTAAACAAGTGATTTTACGAATTTTACTAGATAGAAAATAGTTAGAACCTATTAACAGTATACCATGGACTGGATTGTAAGGATTTACTCTTGCTACTGAACTCAGTGTAAATCAGATTGCAAATATTTTGAAATTTCCACTGCTGACAAAAGCCAGCAAGTTGTGTGAGAAGATGACTATATGAAGAACATTATTGGGCTAATAAAAAACTATATACTGCAATGCCAGTTTTGATAAAATAGTCTATTATTCTGCCATATAAGCATAATTTGAGCTGTTACTAAATTATAAACTCCTGCACAAATAATAGCGAAAACTCTGTTAACAAAATTTTGTAATATTATTAAAATGAGAATATTATTATTGAATATAATGAAAAAATGTATATCTCTCCTGCATTAATCTACTTTCATATATTTAATTTAGTGTAAAAAAACAGAATCAAAGTCTGTCAAAGTAAATGAATGTACATATGTGAGACAATCTGCCCTTTCATGTGTAAGCAAGACTGGATGTTTGAAGCAATTAAAGAAACTAACAACTTATGGTGTGCACATAAATCATCAAATAAACACTGGAGCATCACCTCTATATATTGCCAGTCAAAATGGACATATAGACATCGTAAAGGAACTAATAGCAAGTGGTGCACAGATAGATCTACAAGAGAATACTGGATCATCTCCTCTATATATTGCCAGTCAAAATGGACATATAGATGTCATAAAGGAACTAGTAGCAAGTGGTGCCCAGATAGATCTACAAGAGAACACTGGAACATCTCCTCTATTTATTACCAGTCAAAATGGACATATAGACGTCGTAAAGGAACTAGTAGCGAGTGGTGCACAGTTAGATCTACAAGAGAACACTGGAGCATCTCCTCTATATATTGCCAGTGTAAAGGGACATATAGATGTCGTAAAGGAACTAGTAGCGAGTGGTGCACAGATAGATCTCCAACAGAACACTGGAGGATCTCCTCTATTTATTGCCAGTGTAAAGGGACATATAGATGTCGTAAAGGAACTAGTAGCGAGTGGTGCACAGATAGATCTACAAGAGAGCGCTGGAGCATCTCCTCTATATATTGCCAGTCAAAATGGACATATAGATGTCGTAAAGGAACTAATAGCAAGTGGTGCACAGATAGATCTACAAGAGAACACTGGAACATCTCCTCTATATATTACCAGTCAAAATGGACATATAGACGTCGTAAAGGAACTAGTAGCGAGTGGTGCACAGTTAGATCTACAAGAGAACACTGGAGCATCTCCTCTATATATTGCCAGTCAAAATGGACATATAGATGTCATAAAGGAACTAGTAGCAAGTGGTGCCCAGATAGATCTACAAGAGAACACTGGAGCATCTCCTCTATATATTGCCAGTGTAAAGGGACATATAGATGTCGTAAAGGAACTAGTAGCGAGTGGTGCACAGATAGATCTCCAACAGAACACTGGAGGATCTCCTCTATTTATTGCCAGTGTAAAGGGACATATAGATGTCGTAAAGGAACTAGTAGCGAGTGGTGCACAGATAGATCTACAAGAGAGCGCTGGAGCATCTCCTCTATATATTGCCAGTCAAAATGGACATATAGAAGTCGTAAAGGAACTAATAGGAAGTGGTGCACAGATAGATCTACAAGAGAACACTGGATCATCTCCTCTATATATTGCCAGTCAAAATGGACATATAGATGTCATAAAGGAACTAGTAGCGAGTGGTGCACAGATAGATCTCCAACAGAACACTGGAGGATCTCCTCTATTTATTGCCAGTGTAAAGGGACATATAGATGTCGTAAAGGAACTGGTAGCGAGTGGTGCACAGATAGATCTACAAGAGAACGCTGGAGCATCTCCTCTATATATTGCCAGTCAAAATGGACATATAGATGTCGTAAAGGAACTAGTAGCGAGTGGTGCACAGATAGATCTACAAGAGAACACTGGAGGATCTCCTCTATTTATTACCAGTCTAAATGGACATATAGATGTCGTAAAGGAACTAGTAGCGAGTGGTGCACAGATTGATCTACAAGAGAACACTGGAGCATCTCCTCTATATATTGCCAGTCAAAATGGACATATAGATGTCGTAAAGGAACTAGTAGCGAGTGGTGCACAGATAGATGTACAACGAAACACTGGAGCATCTCCTCTATATATTGCCAGTCAAAATGGACATATAGATGTCGTAAAGGAACTAGTAGCGAGTGGTGCACAGATAGATGTACAATGGAACACTGGAGCATCTCCTCTATATATTGCCAGTCAAAAGGGACATATAGACGTCGTAAAGGAACTAGTAGCGAGTGGTGCACAGATAGATCTACAACAGAACACTGGAGGATCTCCTATATTTATTGCCAGTGTAATGGGACATATAGATATCGTAAAGGAACTAGTAGCGAGTGGTGCACAGATAGATCTACAAGAGAACGCTGGAGCATCTCCTCTATATATTGCCAGTCAAAATGGACATATAGATGTCGTAAAGGAACTAGTAGCGAGTGGCGCACAGATAGATTTACAACAGAACGCTGGAGCATCACCTCTATATATTGCCAGTCAAAATGGACATATAAATGTCGTAAAGGAATTAGTAGCGAGTGGTGCACAGATAGATCTACAAGAGAAAACTGGAGGATCTCCTCTATGTGCTGCCAGTCGAAAAGGACATATAGAAGTCGTAAAGGAACTAATAGCAAGTGGTGCACAGATAGATCTACAACAGAATACTGGAGCATCTCCTCTATATATTGTTAGTGAAACGGTCGTAAAGGAACTAGTAGCAAGTGGTGCACAGATAGATCTACAACAGAACACTGGAGCATCTCCTTTCTTTATTGCCAGTGAAAAGGTCGTAAATGAACTAGTAGCAAGTAGTGCACAGATAGATTTACAACCTAACGGTGGAGCATCACCTCTATATATTGCCAGCCACAATGGACATATAGATGTTGTAAAGGAACTAGTAGCGAGTGGTGCACAGATAGATCTACAACAGAACACTGGAGCATCTCCTCTATATATTGCCAGTCAAAATGGACATATAGATGTCGTAAAGGAACTAGTAGCGAGTGGTGCACAGATAGATTTACAACAGAACGTTGGAGCATCTCCTCTATATATTGCCAGTCAAAATGGACATATAAATGTCGTGAAGGAACTAGTAACGAGTGGTGCACAGATAGATCTACAACAGAACACTGGAGCATCTCCTTTATTTATTGCCAGTGAAAAGGGACATATAGATGTCGTAAAGGAACTAGTAGCGAGTGGTGCACAGATAGATCTACAACAGAACGCTGGAGTATCTCCTCTATTTATTGCCAGTGAAAAGGGACATATAGATGTTGTAAATGAGCTAGTAGCGAGTCGTGCACAGATAGATCTACAAGAGAACACTGGATTATCTCCTCTATTTGTTGCCAGTCAAAAGGGACGTATAGATGTCGTAAAGGAACTAATGGCAAGTGGTGCACAGATAGATCTACAAGAGAACACTGGATTATCTCCTCTATTTATTGCCAGTGAAATGGGACATATAGATGTCGTAAAGGAACTAATAGCAAGTGGTGCACAGATAGATCTACAACAGAATGATGGAGAATCTCCTCTATATATTGCCAGTCATGAAGGGCATATAGAAGTCGTAAAGGAACTAGTTGCAAGTGGTGCACAGATAGATCTACAAGAGAACACTGGAGCATCTCCTCTATATGTTGCCAGTCGAAAAGGACATGTAGAAGTCGTAAAGGAACTAGTTGCAAGTGGTGCACAGATAGATGTACAAGAGAACAATGGAGCATCTCCTCTATACATTACTATCATGTGGGTCACATTAATATTGTTCACTATCCCATTACTGCAGGTGCTAATACCATTTTGCAGATATTTAGTGGTATATCTTATTTAATGATTGCATGTAACAATAATCACACTGTATTTGCTATTAAACTTGTGTCAGAAGGAGTTTTGTTAACTTTGGAAAATGATGAAGGATTAATGGTAGCAGAATAGCTTATTTGAATGGGAATTTACAATTGATCAAATTTTTATTGGTCAGTTAAAAATTGAGTCAACTGCAACTTCACAAACTGTCGATCATGCAGCTGAGGCATGTTGATATCTCATATAGCTGGATGTATTATATTTTTTGTATTTTGTAATAGATGTGTGTGTTTAATGATACATTAAGAGGTAAGAATTAAAAAAAATACACTCATTGACACCGAATAACACACACTAGTTATACAATGTGACGTACCATACAAGGAGTACCATATACTATAGCTTCTTTGATGGTGAACTTTCTAACAAGAAAATTACCATTATTTTGAACTTTCCTACTTTCCCCTTTGTGGTGGTTGGGTGAGTGTGAGAGAGAGGTAGATGCTGCCACCAGGTCTTACTAGCTATTTTCCTAACCAGATTACAAGTTTTACCTTCAATAAAGCCAAGTTTGATAGAGTTTTAAATTCTAATCAATATAACAATGCAACTGTAAGACTGAAAACATAACTGTCAGAGTGGCACTATTAAGTACTGCTCTGCTCACAAAACTAATGAAACAAAATGTTAATGAGTCAAATTAACAAGTAGAGCAAAAGAAACAAAATCATGTGGAATATCTGATTAGATGCTATAAATCTTGGCATTGCACTAGTAGAATTAATTTTGTACAGAAGGTCACATCCACTCTGTCAAGCTCAAAATCATTGGAATACTTTCCAGACATAGAAGCTCATAAACAAGGACTAGGTTTTGCCTTTTGATGCTCAATCTGATTTGAGAAAGGCATATGAGTATGATGCAGAAAATGATAATGATTTTGCTTGTCTAACTAGTTCTGTATCAGTGTTTCTTTTGGAGGTAGTTGCGCACACTCCACACTATCAAAAGCTCTCCCTCCCACAACCAGTCGTCACGATTGTACAGCTACTAATGCACAATGGTTTGATAAGATGTCAGGTAGTTAGACTACCAGCACCATCAGACACAACATAATAGAATGCTATGTGAACTTGCAAATGATTGCTATGAGCTCCATCTCTTAGTGAATGATGGGATTGGAATGAGAAAGTTTAGGGAGGCTGGGAGATAGGCTGGACCATTTTTTTTAATACCAAAAGTCACTCAAGCCTGCAGGGAACTCATGCACTGTGGCTGCAACAAAGGCTTTAGCAGATTTGCAAGTGTAGGAAGGCTTCCCTGCATTACACTGAGCTTTGTTTTTGTCGTGAATTTGTACAGATTATTTTATCAATAATGTTGTAACCACAATGTGAATTCTGGCAACATTTAACATTGTTACAAATATTGTGGGGTCCTATTAACCGATATTGCTAAGCCTATGCTGAACTGCATTTAGCTTAATTACAACTTTAAGTCAACTAATGGCTAAAAGAGGCGAGATTTTTATTACAGGGTGAATCTGCATGATGTAGGTTGCATTTGCCATCTTGCGAATCTCACCATCAAAGCAGGCTTATAGGAAGATAAATAATGAGGTGTAAATTATTACAGTGGCCACTACAGTAGAACCCTCTTATCATGACACCTTGGTTTCAAGGGGTGCCAGTATCTCAGATTTGCCCATATCTCAGAATATACACAATTTTTTTTCACAATTACTACTTATTTAGATTAAAATAATAACTATGTACTAGTGTTTAGTATGATGATAGTTTAGTCTGTTTTAGAGACTGAGTTTGTTTTACTGCATTCATAATAGTGCTGCCCAGCTGAACTGCCCACCCAAAAGCAGCTGTCAAATTTGCTAGTTGGGATACTTTACCTAACCACAAGGTACATAGCAGCTGCCAGGTAGAGGGAGGTGTCCATAACTTGGGAGTCAGATAAGGGAGGCTTTACTGTATATAAATTATTTTTGCTGGTATAGATATGATAATTCATCATTTCACAACTGAATCATGAATATCATAAATTTCAAAGGGAGGTTCCTCTGAACCCACCTGAACTTCAATTGCATACGTGCCTGATAACCGTGCCTAATAACCGATTACTGGCCGTACCTCCGTATTTTGTCCCCTGAAAGGCCAAATACGCAAGCAATTCTGCGTACAAGAAAGGGGGGAATAACTATCTGCCTACAGCTGCATACCTGATTCTACCAGTTATCTATCATTACATCTCAGGTTTGTAATGTAGTATAGCTATCTGTACAGCATATCTACAAGTGTGGTTACAATATAAAATTTATCAGATAAACCTTGCTACAAAACACTTCAAGTTTATCAAATATTCTCATATAAAATTTTATAACAAGAACTATAATTCATGATTATTTGATACTTTGAGTTATGCTGCAATGATAGCTTAAGTCTTCTGGAGAAGTTTATTGATTCTACTGTGGATTCAGGACTCCAAAGATGCAGGAAACACAAGAGTATCTCCAATTTCCAAGCTGATCCATAACTTTGGAATATTAGTAGTATTGTAAAGTTCATAATATACCTGGAATATATAAAAAGAACACAAGAATGTCACAGAGTGACTTATTAATGATTAAAGTCGATATCATTGGCTAGATCTGGATGTTTTCATTCTTACTAATATAAATCTGAAAATGGCGTGTGTTTTGTTTCCTAACAATTCACCTTTATAAGTTGCTGTTAGTGTCCATTCTTGCGTCATTCATAACCATTACTCAAATCTCTGAACTTGTCTTCTATTGTAAGCTCATAACTAGCGTAGTGAAACTAAGCAGCGCGAAGTGTCACCCCAAGGACGCTAAGAGATACAAAAAATTTCGTAGCCTTAGGCGTCCTCCCATCCACTGTCGAAAACTGGAGCGCGCAGGACTTTCAATCCATTGAGCAATAGCAAGAGCAAGCTTTTACCAGCGGCTGATCAATAGAAACTTTATGTCCAAGACCGATTGTTTCTCCGCTACAAAGTCAGAAAGTTGCTTCTCCAGTATGGGTTACTTCCGGCGGTCCTCTACATATGATGTGAGTAGAGTGTCTGGACCATTTGAAGGAAGAATTTGATGATTTCCTTTTGTCTCCATCAGAAATCCAACCCCTCATTGCAACCTACAGTGCTTGGGATCCAATTTTCAAGCCATATAGAGGAGCAGAGAAAACGGAAAAGCCTAAATCTGAAGCTTTTTGGCACAGAATTGCTGAGATGAAAAACTGGAGGTGAATTGCGGTTTCCTCTCCTCTCTAAACTTATGGCTGGACTTCTTTCCATCCCTTCGTCCAATGCTGACAGTGAGAGGGGCTTCTCCATGTTGAGAAAGATTCACAGTGATCAACGGTCAAATCTTGATCATTCAACAATTGTCACTCTGATGGCCTTGAAGTTCAATTGTGACACTTATTGCCATGATACTAAATTCACTCCTGATCTCCTGTCAACCTGCAAGAAGGCAATATTTAAATCATTGCACCACACACTGGAAAAATCTGGAATTTCCTGACTTCAGGAATTGTATAGGACAGTTGAGCGCATGGCCTGTACTTCACATTTCCTGTACCAGGTCAGATGATTTCTGACAGCAGGTCACATATCCTGCATCAGTACAGGTGAACTTTCCTGCACTTTTTCTATAGTACCTTCTACCTGGAAGGTTGCTGGCCTGCACCAGTACAGATGAACTTTCCTGCACTTTTTCTACAGTACCTTCTAGGTCCACCTGGAAGGTTTTTGGCCCGCACCAGTACACATGAACTTTCCTGCACTTTTTCTATAGTACCTTCTAGGTCCACCTGGAAGGTCCCTGGCCTGCACCAGTACAGATGAACTTTCCTGCACTTTTTCTATAGTACCTTCTAGGTCCAGCTGGAAGGTTCCTGGCCTGCACCAGTACAGATGAACTTTCCTGCACTTTTTCTACAGTACCTTTTAGGTCCACCTGGAAGGTTCCTGGCCTGCAGCAGTACAGATGAACTTTCCTGCACTTTTTCTATAATACCTTCTACGTCCACCTGGAAGGTTCCTGGCCAGCATAAAATGAACTTTCCTGAACGTTGCTAGAATACCTTATAGATTCAGCTTAAAGATTTCTGCCTGCATTAGATGGTAACATTTCTTAAACTTATACTTTAGTTAGCTACATAGATGCAGACTTCTATTCTACACTAAAATCTCCACGTGAATGGTAGAATAACCATTGACTAAGCCCTATACTGTTCTCCTGGCCAATAAAAAACTAACTTCATTAATGCAAGGTTTTGTAAGATGAGAATTGTATACAAACTCCAAAGTTTTAGCTCGGGTTAGTAGGGTTTGTAACAAAACTATTACTCCAGCTAAAAACCCTTTACCAAAATTCATTACCTTGCCTGCAGCTTCAAATACCCTTTACCCATTTTTAAATCTCTATAGACTTGACTGCTATATACCCTTTACCCATACTCTATTAGGGATTATGGCAACTACTTCTGTTATAATTATCGCTTGAGTGAAAATATGCCCCTCCCCCAAACACAAAATTTTGTTGTTGTGTTCATAAATTCCTGTATAGCAAGCATAAAGCTCCCACTTTAAGGAACAAATTAAAAAAATCACGCGATTTTAATGGCACGTAATTATACAAATTCCAACTAAGATGTGATTATAACTAAAAAAACAAATAAACAAAAATGACAACAAAGTAAATATTCGTAAGTTTGAGGCTGGGAGAACAATTGTAGGACACACAATCTTAAGATAGATATCCCTTAGGGATACGTCACAGTGGAACTGCCTTGTTGACAAGGTAGTTTACAAACCTTGCAAACCTGGCTGAAAACTCATTGTTAAACACTGACAAGTCTGTAACTTTCTGGAAACAACATGACAAGTCTGTACCGTTTTGCAACCACATTGACAAATCTGCAACTGTTTGGTATCCACCTTTGAAAAGTCTGTAACTTTCTACCAAGCCACTTTGATAAGGCTGCAACTTTCTTGGTAACTAATTTAATATGTCTGGAACCTTTACATTAACCCACATTGACAACCATGAATAATCACATTGAAAACTTCTTGTTAATTTGTTTTGATACAATAAAAAAAAAATTTTAATATCAATTTAACAATAATAGGTAGCTAATGTTAAAATGAAATGAATTAAAACTTGAATTGTCTGAAATTAAATAAAACTTCAATAGTCTATTTCCTTGAATGTTAACTTGGACACTCCATTACAATACATAAACAATTTCTATAACAACTGATGGCAAAACAGTACAAAATAAGACCAAAAAATACAGTGCATTCTCGCTCGTTCAAACCATCTAAAATTATTCATTTGAATTATAGAAAAGTTCAGATATGAAACACATAGAAGAATAAGTACAATAATATAAAAATAAATATAATTACTTTCACTCTGAACGTTAGAGAGTTCATATAAACGAGGATGCACCATAATGTACTTAGTTACACAAATCGTAACATTTCACCAAATTATAAGTATTTTTAAATGCATATAATGCATGCATGCTAGCTAATATTTTTCAACTCGAGCTTGAAATTTTGATCCAACACTCAAAAAGATTAAAAAACTACACTTCAACTGTGTCTATTAGAAATATAGCTATCCTATTTAGATGAAAACAAAAAAACATGACGGGAAAAAAAAAAGTCAGCAGTAGGCATTCTGTGCCAGGCTGCATCAGCTAGTTCGTGCTATCCTTTACCAAATCAATGATAAATTACCTTACCAAATACATGGTATCTCTTACTAAATATGGTATCTCTTTCCTAATCAATAATGACACGCTCAATGTTTAAACTAATTTCATAACATTTACCCATACTAGCCAACTCCTCAGAATATAAATGCAGAATTAGCCACACCCACTAAATGAATATAAAAAATTATGATCATGTGCCGGCAGGCGTGACTCCGCCAGCGCAAATTTAAACTAATAAGATAAAATTATAGACTGGTTGCCATAATAACATATAGTAGCTAAAATATTATTTGTGACACAATCAGGGCAGTGTGTAGAGGAGGCTATAGGGGAGGCTATAGGGGCAAAGCCACTGTGATTGATATCAGCAGTGGCATAGGAAGAGGGGGGGGGGTGGGGGGGGGGGCTTTGGGCCACTAAAATTGTTGGGCATAAACTAACAAGGCGACTTCTCACATGAACACATTTACCCCCCCCCCCCCCCCCCCCCCCCAAAAAAACATGCCCTGGAGCACCCTTTACTAAAACATCTTCTAACACCACTGATCAGTCGTGTGACTACTACAAATACTAATGGTTAGCACAAGTATTCGACAATAGGCTTCAATTGTATATTCCACAGAATATTTGTAAGGTTACTCTGGACTATGACTGCCTTAACGTACAACACTTGAATTTACTAAAATAGTTTAAACATACACGACTAACACTTGCACAACTCATTCAAAGTAGAGTATAATTATAGTTATTTCACATTAATCCCACCCCTACACCACCGCCGCATTAAGTCATGCAGTATCTAACGCCTGAGCCTACCAATCAATATGACAGACCACTGTAGCTCGCCAAGCCTCTTCTCCCACCATGTTTCTTTCCACATGCGCTGTGTGTGCAATGTATCCGAACAAATGATGACCGTTGTTTTACCTAATCTTTCTGGGAAGTACCTTTCCGTTGCTATAGTTATACAATAGAAACCCAAAGGACATTAAAGTTAAAAGCAACAAGCTTCTTCTAAATGGATCTGTCTATGGATCAGTCCAGGGCTCCTCTTTTTCACTCAATGTCCAGAATTCAATTCAAGTTTCCTCTGATTCGCATGTTGACGTGGATTCAGTAGATAGCACACCACCCAATGCTCCCAAACCACCCATTGAAAATGAGCCTAGTTCATCTAGTTTATCTTCAATTCAAAGCAATTCTCCTGATGGGTATAACTCTACTTTGCTGGACCACCCAACTGTCTCAAGTAATATGTCATGCAATAGTTCACCACAAAGCAACCTCTCCTCCTCAGATTTGTCCTCAAATATCTGACTAAGAAATAAGTCTATCACTGTTATGCTTTGGAATGCACGCAGTATTAAGAACAAACTCTTCTATTTCCAATCTTTTATATATGCAAAATCTCCCAGTATAATCGCAATCACTGAGACATGGTTACTTCCACAAATTTTAAACAATGAGATAATTCCAGCTGGCTATCAAAATTTTCGCAGAGACAGAATAAATCGTATTGGAGGTGGTATTCTTTTAGCCATCTCTAACTCCTTGCCTAGTCACTCCTATATCTGTAGTCAAACATCAGAATTTCTACTAGTCCAAATAGAAAGAAAGCCCCCCCCTTCTTTGTGGTTGTGCTTATACTCCCCCTCAAAGCCCTCCTTCTTTGTACCATGATATTTTTACATCCCTGTCACCTCTCTGTAATGAAAATTCAATACTTCTACTTGGTGACTTTAACCAACCTGATATATCATGGAACACTCTGTCCTCGTCATCTCCTTCTGGTATTACTCTCTGCAACCAATTATTCGATTTAAATCTCTCACAAGTTATCTCAGAATCTACTTGTATACATGGTAGTCTTCTAGATTTAGTTATTACAAATATACCTGATGTCATACAAAACATTACAATAGACAAGTTAACTTCCCCTTCCGATCATTACATCATCTACTTTGACATAAACTTCACACACAGTTCTTCTAACATTAGCCATTTCATCTTTTTCCTCCAAACCTCGCTCTCTTTATTCTCACCTCTCACATCTCAAACGTTCATCTTCACTTCCGTGCATACTCAAGCATGAAGACAAAACTACTAGTGACCCACTTGGCAAAGCAAAACTTTTTAACAACTATTTTAATTCAGTTTTTACTAGCAGTGATTTTATTCTTCCACCTATGCATTGTCTTCCTACACCTTCATCACAACTTAGCACCACACAGTTTTCTTCTAGTGATATTTTTGATGTATTGAACTCTCTAGACCCCAAAAAATCTCCTGGACATGACAATAGTAGCCCATAATATTTACAAATTCTGCGCATCTTCACTTGTACATACAGTTTTTCTTCTCTTTACTGTCATTATGGAATCTCATTCCATTCCAGCTGACTGGAAGGTACACAAATTATTTCCTCTCCACAAGAAAGGAAGTGTATCTGAAGTTAGCAACTACAGGCCTATTTCTCTCCTAAGTATTCTTCATAAAGTACTTGAAGTAATAGTCTACTCTAAAATAATAGATTTTATATATCCAAAAATTTCAAAGACACAATTTGGTTTTATCAGAAATAGATCCACTCTTCAACAACTTCTTCTATCATATAATTCAGTTTTCAATTCTGTGGAGTCAAAGCGACACACAGAAATTGTGTTTCTTGATTTTGCCAAAGCCTTTGATTCAGTCCCCTACAATGAACTTCTGTATAAACTTTGGCTAACTGGCATTACTGGTCCTCTTTGGTTATTTTTCAAAGATTACTTACAAAATAGAAAGCATTTTGTTGAGGTTGAAGGGTGTAAATCTGACTTACTTCCTGTCAAATCAGGTGTACCTCAAGGTAGTGTACTTTTGGACCTCTGCTTTTTCTTGTTTATGTTAACGACATACCGTCTCTCTGCTCTTCTTCGTCTGTGTTTTTATTTGCTGATGATGCCAAACTTATTGCCTCTCTAAACTCTGCAAGTGAGAATTTAGCTCTTCAAAAGGATCTTGACAATTTATTGTCATGGTGTCAATCTTGGAAACTTTCTTTAAATACTTCTAAATGCGCGTACATGAACGTCTCCCTATCAATTACACCATTGGTAATGATACAATTAAAACAGTAACTCAACAGAAAGATTTAGGTATTTTACTCTGATAGTTTATCTGGTCTGTCCACATCAAACAAATATGCAGCAAAGCTTATAGGTCTCTGTTAACATTAAGAAGTCCCTCTATCTATCACTTGTAAGATCTCAGCTGACCTACTGTTCCCAGCTATGGTTTCCCAACAAAATACAAGATATTATCTTATTGGAAAGAGTTCAACGGCGTGCAACTAAATACATTTTAAATTATTATAATATTTCTTACAAATTAAGACTTATTCATCTCAATATTTTACCACTAATGTACTACTTACAATTACTAGACCTATTATTTTTTGTTAAATATCTTAAGCATCCATCTGATTCATTTAATGTATTTAATCACGTCGCTTTTCATTCTGGGTCCACAAGATCTTCATCTAATCGTAAATTAGAAATTAAGTTCCAACGCACCTCCACTACACGACATCAATATTTTAATTGCATATTTCTACTATGGAACGCATTCTCACGTAATGATCTTTCATTGTCCTTCACTTCTATTAACGTTCTCTCAAGCAAAAAATTTGGGATCTATTTATTGCACACTTTGATTCAGACAATTCCTGCACATTTTGTTGTTTATGTCCTTGCTCTAGATGTCACAGTCACTTTATTAATGTATCACTCCCCTCTCATACTTAGCTGTTTTATTATCATTTATATACCTTTTCTTTTCTTTTAGCTAACTAGGCTGCTCTTTTGTACATAGAGTTTGTCCTTCATCCACCCATCATATCACATTTCATCTCTTTTAATTCTCTTTGTTATATAGTGGTTGTAAAATTATAATAATAATAATAATAATAAAAAAGAAGTAAAAACAATAACAAATCCATCACCGTGCGAATGGACAGGTTTTAAAGCGTATAAGGACAACTAAGACGGGTTTTTTTTCCTCGATAAAGAAGGACTGATCCATCACTAAATTGAGAAGTGTCGGGCCTGCAGGTATCTTCTGACGAGTAATGCAGCATACATCACCCCAAATAATCTGACCTCCAGTAGGAATAGCTACTTCATTATTTTGCAAAATGAATTGCTTCTATTAAGCAAGTATATACAATAAGAATATATTGCTGTTTCTGCTGATGGTATATATACACAATCCGTATACTTCAAATGGAATGATGAACAAAAATATTTTCGTCAGAATGGTTTAGCTATACCAGTGAATCTAGAACTTTACAGCTACATAGCTATTCTGAGACTTGACAAATTCATAACCTTGTAACTGGACTATGATAATACAAATAATGCAGTGATTTAAAAATGGTATCTATAAGTTACTGATGCGACATCCAGACTTTATCCCTACCATTGTAACATTGTGTGTGAAAACTGTATGGCAGACACTAACGTTGCACAAAGGTCAATTGATAGTTTTGCAGATACTCAACAGAGAAGATATTTTTTGGGTTATTATTTAATATAGCTGTAGGCTTTATTTGATGTGGTTATAGCTATAGTGTCTTTGAAGTATGACACATGTGTACGTGATCGCTACTTGAATTTATCAACTAAGTCTTAAGTGTACAATTAGATATACGTATTAGCAGTACAAATAAAGACAGCCTGTGCTTCCCAAGTCAGGCAAATAAAAAAATGCTCATTCTAAGACTGCTTCTACATTTCCTTGCTGTAACTGTAACAGCAACACAATTTAAGTTGCTTTTCTCTAGTGGCTAAAAATATTTTACTTTCAAATTCTGTAATGAATAATTTCAGGGTGGGTAGAGGGACTAACTGTGCCCAACATTAATTCTATAACTAGTTAGTTAAAAAAAAACAATGGAGGCTTGCTAATTGGATCTATACTCTGCACACTTCTTCATTGCTTGACTACCACTGACTGGCTTTCTTAGCATGTTTTTTTTTTTTTACCAGATACGAAGATATCAGGGGAAATTTTATCCCATTCTAAAGTCTACCACTGTTCCATGAAACGAAGGTCATAACTTCTGGCTTTTGGCACCAGACCTCGACAGACCATAAGGATACTGGACATAAAGCTTATGACAAAAGTCCAATACTTTTGATGCTGCTTTCATATTGACCTTTAGCAGAAATTCTCATTTCAATAACTAGCATTTAATAATAATAAATATGAAATAATTCAGGAATTTAAAGGAGTAGGTGAATCTACAATGTAACAAATGGTGCAATATTCTTTTTCAGGATACAAATTTAGGACATGATGAATGTGTAAATTAATATTCACACAAAACAACTAATAATATTTTTCTCCAGCATCCGTTTGTAATTTACAGCATATGTGTACACATCTCAATCTGTGTAGCCCCACCCTCAAACACTGACACCCCTCCTTCCCCTTGCCCAATTCCTGTTCCTATGTCCAACACTGAATACATGGAGGAAGATGACTATAGTTGGGGAGGTGGGGGAGGGGGGGGGGGAAGAACTTTGTTTGAGAGGGAAATTTTTTTTCAGTTTTCCCCTCCATCCTTCTGTATCAAACTCTGCTATATGAGAGTATTTATACTGATCAACGTTTAATCAATCACATGCATGATTTTACAACTCACTTTAATCTGATTACTATATATTATTAACTTTCAAAAAATTCTGAGGAAGGGAGGCTCCATCTTGGGGAGGCGGGGGTTAGGTTTCTATCTGCTCTATACAGTACCACTAAAACGCATTATTATCAGCCTTTTTGTTTATTTGTTTGTTTGTTTATTGTTTTTGTTTTGTTATTTTAGATTTAGAGGAGGTCAAGTGAAGTTTCTCTAGGAGAAGATGGCATGATAAGGTTTTTCATTATGAAGTCTACTGAAAATTCCTAGACACTGCACTTCTAACTTCGATGACGGATAGCAGATTGTCTGATCATAATAAACAAAAAAAAATCATATCAAATTGACTCATAAATCATATATCTTATTTTCTCTTTCTGAAGTGGGGGGAGGGGGGTAGGGGGGATGGGGAGTTGAGGGAAAAGTGGGGGGAAGACATGTGCATCAAAGTAATACTGGTTTAAATGGGTTGTGCTTCAAGAACTACACATGGACACATTGGAGCATTCATCATGCAGCGTTCATGGGAGAATATTGAACACTCGTGTGATTCAGAAATTCTTATACTCAGTAATTACTATACCCACTTTCATCACAAAATGTGGACATATATTTAGCATGTGGGTATTCAGGGGTTCATTTAGGGGGGCCAGGGTGGTGCTCGCCCTCTCCCCTCCCTTGAAGGCATTTCGTCCCTCCTTGAAATATTTTAAACTTTTGTATCCAAAAAGCAAAGATTAAAATAATGTGAATGATGGAGATTGCAAATGATTAAATCAGAAGTCCTCTACTATCTTAATTATAGACGAAAGTCATGACCCCTAGGATAGTGAAAGCTCAGTCTTGCCCCTCCCCCCAGATTAACTCCTAAATGAACCCCTGGGTATTGGGGATTGGAGGGGGAGGACAGAAGTTAAACCAACCAACAAACACATCCATCTCTTTATGGTCATGGTAGCCAGTAGCAACCATTATGAACAGCAAAAGTCATCTACTAGGCAGCTGTTAGGATACCCAGCCCACTATGGTTGGAAACAACCAACCTCTCTGTATTCTAATGTGTTTATATATGAGATTAAAGGAAGTACACACTTAACATTGGAAAACTTCTGGAAAAGTTTGCCTTCAAATTTTGTGAATATTTTGTTGCGTAGTTAAGATGACTGAGGTTTCGTTATTTTTTCAGAATTTCCCAAAACAAACTAATTTATATGACTGCGGAGTTTTAATGATCAAGGTTTGGATTTTTAGTTGTGATCATTGCTTCATTGTTGTTTTTTTTTTTTTGCTGTTGTGTTGCTGAAATTGAAATGCAGTGTAGGCTTTTATTTTAATGCATATTGATGTGTTTATATACTGCATTTTTTGTCATCATTATTGTTAATTTTTTACTACTACCTTAGGGACTATAGCAAGAAATTTATTGGGATAACAATCTTCCACTTGCAAGGATTAATCCAGTATGTGATATGTGCTAAAAGTCTTATGAAAATATTCACACTCAAAATATTATAGATGAACAGGGATGCCAAAATGGAGTCCTAAACATTTCTTCAAGTGAGGCATAACATTACTATAATAGCTAATGTATTCATTTTGCTCTCATTATAGTGGAATCCTCTCCAAAGGGCAGTGTAGAATTTCATATCATCAAATGATAGTGCCACTATGTTAGTAATGATATGCTCCAAACAAGTGGAAAGCTAGCTAGCTTAGCGACAAACTATATACAGTTTATCAATTAATAAACCTTTATATAAGATTGTTAAAATCACTAAAGATGTATGATTAATTAAACTATAAGATTTATGATTAAACTAAACAACCTGTAACATTATTTCAGACACTATATGTAAATGTCATCGTAGCACAGGCTTACAATAAATATGAATATCTCAGTATTTGATGGAATGTTTCATGTTTATGCAAACAAATTAAAAAAAACAAATATGGACTAATGGATTCTTTATCATAGTTCATTGATGTTGCCGCAATGTCACTAATATCGAAATTACTGATCTGCTTGTATAGTAACATTTTTCTATAATTTTTCAAAATAATATTCAAAACAATGATAAAAACAAATTACTATACTTATAGACCAGTAATTCATATTATGTTGAAATTTAACTTTAATTAAAGATCATTAGCTTAATAGAATGAGTCACTTCTAGCTACCATTGTCTTCTTGAATCATAAGAACATCATTATGTTAAAGTCACAATAGTAAAATGCATTTTCAACTGATATTCTTTATCATCTTCTCACTACATGAGATTTGGGCTTCTGCCATACCTGATTATGGAATAAATAAAATGGTTAAAAGTTTGTTATTTTGTATCTGTACTTAGAGTATCATTGGTATGATTTGACTTTCACTTTTGGTTTAATATAGAACAATGTGATGGTTTTGAAAATGATTTGAAATATGATAAACGAAATCCTTCAAATAATTTATTCACAAAATGACTTTATCTTGGGAAAAGCTTAACACTGTGTTGCAAACCTTGTTGCCTTGTGAGGATGAGATTACATACGTAATTGGTAGTTATAAGGAAAATCCGAAATATCGCTTTGAAGGAGTACCGGAAAACAATTTTGACCTTGTTGTTCACGTCAATTTGAAGGATATCACTGAAGCAAAACATTTTCTCGATTAGGTGATGATATACAGCTTTTGCACATATAGAGTTACTCGTACATCCAAAATTACAATGAAGCATGTAGTCTACAAACTGGACTGTCAGCATTATCAAAAACACCTAAGCAGCCCTAGCCCTAGCCATGGTGCATCATCAGCCAGGCATAGCTATGAGCAGCACCTGCTGTTGGATACAGCTGATGAGGATAAGAAACAGTTTTCACTGACAGATCGGGCATGTTACCCATCAATGCAAGACATTTGCATACTTTTCCAACAATGGCACAAAAATTGTTATGGAGAAGATGGCATACCTCTCTTTCAACTGTTAGAAATGGACACTTACAATTTCAAGTATGGCAACTAGGGTGAAAGAACAATATTTCAATGGTATGAAAAGAAGAAGAAATACAGAATTAAAAATATTTGGTTTTGTATAGCGCACAAGCACTCTGCACTGAGCTACAACAACCAGCCGGCAAACTAACACTCCAATTATGTATTTATACTGTTAAGGGGTACTGGCTATGCTACAGTCTGTATTGTTTAAAAAAAGCCAGTGAAAGAGAGAGAATACATCTAATGAGTAAATGAAGGCTGAGAAAGAAATTGTGAAGTGAAGAAATAGTTCCTCCAAAGAAGAAATACAAAATGGAATCAAGTGACAAGCACTCAGTCTTGCTGTTTGTACTCCACTAATGGCATGAGCTCATGAACATGTCCGTTAAGCTGGGGAATTAGTTTTCTGTGATTCAACCTCATCTATGAATAAATTTAATACGTCAATAATTATTTCATCCACTCATCTTGTATGCTCAGGTCTTCTATTAGGAGTTATTCTGACTTCTGATAAGAAAGAAGAAACTATTTCTAGTGGGCTCGAACTTTTGAAATCTGTTTTACCAAAAAATACTTTCATTAATAAAGGTCCAGCCAGTGGTCCTGATGCTGTTAAGATCGATGACAGTTTAGCTGAAAAGACAGCTATAGGTGAATGTTGGCAAAATCTCGCATATACTATTGTGTACTTTTCATATTCTTCAGCGAATGTTGACTTGGTTGCACGATAGTAAGAATGCAGTACATAAAGATGATCGTGTAATGGTCATTGGTGCATTTTGTGCAATAGTCTATGCAGAAATAAAGATCAGTTATATAATCAGTTTATTAAAAAAAAACTCAATTATAATTAAATATCCAAATTTTATTAAGCATCTCAACACACACTGGAAAAAATGGTGTCTATGGGCTCATTGCTATAGAATAGACATTTTACTTAGAGGCAACCACACTGACAACTATGCTGAGGCTGGAATACAAATATTGAAAGAGCTACTTTTTTCTAGTGTTAGCAATTTCAAACCACAAATTTGACACTTACATAGCATTAAGGTCAAGGATTTAATGCCAATAAAATTGCTGATGAGGACATTGTCAGGCCAACAAATGAATGGTATTATGTGATAAGCTCTACAAATCCTATTTGGTGTGATGTAAATATAGACATTGGGATCTGCAGTTGTGAAACTGGCAAAGATGGATCTCCATGCATCCACGAATCGGTGATAGTACAGGAGTCTGGAACTGAATGTTCAAGGCTTAAGATTGTTATCATTGCCTTGGGTAGTAGTCCAACAGCTATCTTTTTATAAGTTCTTTGCACCAGCAAGTTCTGGAAGAACAATTTAAACCTATAAACAGTGCAGATATTTCAAAAGATAATACGTCTGGGATATATAGTCTCCGGTAGCCAGACCCTTTACCAATCGCTGCGCGGGAAAAGGGTCTGGTCAGTTCCCCTCTCGCTCGCTAATTGGGGAGACCGCAAACAATAGGTGACGTAATATCCTGTGAAGTAAGACAGCTCAAACTTTTGCGCGTGTAGTATTTATGTGCACAACTCAGTGTCAAAACTCTTCCTTTAGGACCTAATTTCCCCCGTAGCCATTGGTAAAGGGTCTGGCTACGCGAGACTAGTCTGGGGCGGAGATACAGGGTATAAAACGTGCATAGTTTATGGGAAGGGCGTGGTTTTGTAGTAAAAGTGTGCGTGTAGATTATTTCGCGAGTATTTCATTTTGGACGCAGCGTGTATGCGCTGATTCTGGATACACTTTTACTACTTCATTCGAAGTAGCCGGGCAAGTCAGACTAACAATGCAGTTCTGTAGCGGTTGCAGAAAGGATGTATCCACCTTGCAGGAGAAGAAGCAAAGAAAAAAAGCCCAATTCTTCATACACCGAAGAATATTTACAAAAACTTGGCTCAAGAAATCTGTTAACAAATTCTCCTTACTGAAGGTTTTATCTGCAGGTCCTGTGTGAGATTGATAGAGAGGTATAATGAAGAGGTGCTCAGAAATAGGAAGGAGGCATTGAGAACAGCAAGATCTGACCCACTACATACTTTTACCTCTTCCTTGCCAGCAAGACAATTCTTTAGTAATGACACCAATTTTGAAATCTTCTGCAGTTACTCAGGATAACGATGTATCCCCAGCCGTCACAGTAATTACTAAATATTTTGATTTTAATAATATTATGTTATTCTTATTTTTCTAGGCTACAATTCACTACAAGTCTAAGCCCAAAACATATAATTACTCCTTCAAGAAGACAAATATGCAAACCCTTAATTAGGAAAAATGTTCTATCTTTTTCCAATAAGTGTTCACAACACACGAGACTAAACAAGCAATGGTGAAAACTGTGTCTTGTTTAGTGAAAAGATAAGTGATTGCAGTCTGTTCAGATAAATTTCCTTCTATTTTTAAGAGGTCAGCAGAAAGTTTAGCAGTGGATGCAATGATCATTGAGTGGCAGTCTAAACTTCCTACATTGTTTTCATTGTTAAAATGTGTTTTAAAGACCAAGGTTTCCAGGAGAAATGAAAGGATGATACTTGTAGTTATTTCTAAGAAGACAAATATGCAAACCCTTAATTAGGAAAAATGTTCTATCTTTTTCCAATAAGTGTTCACAACACACGAGACTAAACAAGCAATGGTGAAAACTGTGTCCTGTTTAGTGAAAAGATAAGTGATTGCAGTCTGTTCAGATAAATTTCCTTCTATTTGTAGGATGTCAGCAGAAAGTTTAGCATGGATGCAATGATCATTGAGTTGCAGTCTAAAGTTCCCACATTGTTTTCATTGTTAAAATGTGTTTTAAAGACCAAGGTTTCCAGGAGAAAGGAAAGGATGATACTTGTAGTTATTTCTGGTATTATTTTTAAGCATAGATGATCATCATGTTCCTTAGTGCAGCAAATGGCTTCTTTAGTCCTGTATGCTGGACATGCATCCAAGCAAGTAAGCAACAAATGTATTTTTGATTTGAGTGATCTACTATAGCTACTTATACGTAATACAATAAATTATTGACATGTATATCCGAGATTACAAAAGAAAAGTCTATGTATGTCTCACTACTCCACTATTAACTTAATTGATTCCATGGGGGATAACTTTGATGAAGCAGTGAAGGACTGGAAGATACCTGTTGAAAAAAGGATAGTGGCTAAGGAGGTAAGACATTGCTTTATATTTATAATCATTTTTATTGATTGTCACACAATTGTAGTCACAAAATGATTCTCCACCCATTTTCCATGGATTGGCATTGAAGAGCCACCATTATCTCCCCTTAACGTTTCACCTATTTCACTTTCTGAATCTCCTTTCTCTCACTGCATTCAGGAAACTTCAGATAGTGCTAGTTCATATGTAGAAGAGTGTGAATCTGAAATCTCTACTTCAAATGATGCTGAATCAAGTTCTACTGATTCTGAATTATCTCACATGCAAGAAGAGTTTAAATGTATTCATGATCTGTTGCAAACTAATTCTATGTCTAGGTGTGAGTGGGTCTGAATCACAGAGTGGAGGTGGAAGTGGCATGTCAGTTAATGCTGGCTATAAAATTGTTTTTGACAAAAATATTGTACCAAGGTTCATGCATAATGAACACCAAACCCGTTCATTGAATTATGTTTATTCATATGCTGTGAAAGACAAAATCAATTTTTCCAAGTTGTCAAGTAACACACCAACAAACGTCAACATATTTGATGTCATTTCTAATGAAGAAGACTACAAATCTCTTTAAAGTGACATTGTTGTGCTTATTACATGAATGATAGTGAAATATATACCATTTTGTCATGAAGGCTTTGAGAACCTACCATTGAAACACATATCCCATAAGTACTCTGAACAAATGTCTAACAGGAGTGAAATATTAAGTGGTTTTGAAATAATTGAGACTATAATCTTATTTGGACAAAATGTGATTATGCTGTAGTAACTCTTACATCATCAAATCCAAAAATGTGTAGTTAATTCTGAGTCTTTTTTTGTTGTTGTATTGTATAATTTAGGTCCCACTAGGTGTCTTACCTAAGAGTGAAACAAACTATGAGGATATGACAGAAATTTTGGAGCACTACCAGCAATATGTTCCTTGTACTCCTTGCAAAAAGAACATTCCTCAAACATGTTTCATTCAAGACCTCAAATTCATCACTACCTTGGTTGGTGGTGATTACTTATCTGTTGCTAGAACTAGAGGTACTCAGTTGATTCGTTCCTCACATTCACTGGGAGGAATGCTTCCTGTTGCGGAGGATTGGCACGCCAAAGTTTGCTTTTGGAAGGGGGGAGGGGGGAGGGGGGCTAGGCACTTGGAGCTAAACCACACCCATATTTACTACATTAAGCTGTTATCAAATCATCATAGCATCATAATAGCTGATAAATTTCAACTACTGATTCACTTTGACACAAATGATGGACTAGTTGCTCCTTTTCTCATTCAGAGTGGGTTTTACAATGCATAGCCAACTAAAAGCCACTGTAAAACTGTAAGGGGTTGCCCACTTATCAAACATAATAATGAAATCTCACACTAAGTCACGCCCCCCCCCTCCCCTTCTCTTTCCAATTTTATTTGATTCTGGTAGTAGCAATATTTCTTCTTTGGGGGCTCAAGCTTTAGATCTCAGCAGCTGCAAAATAGCTTGGAGGGAGGGGTGGGGGGGGGGGGGGGGGGGGGGGGGGGGGGGGGGGGGGTGGGTATTAACCACTAGACAGAAGCAGCTGCTACACTAAAGGGAAAAAATTAAATTAAAATAAATTAAAAAAAAAGCATTATTTACTTAGCAGCTGGTGTATATAACAAGAGTAAAAAGTGGACTAAACTATACAGCCCTAAACAAAGTACTGTTATAGTCTATTGGTCCTAATGTGAATTATGTTGAAAGTTTAGGTCATTATATATTATATATATATATATTATATATAATATATATATATTTATTGCAGCTTTGATATTTTTACTTGAATATTTCCGCATCACGCAAGCGTTCTGTATTCTCCCATATTGTACGGTTTATATTGTACGCTCGTTGTAGCGCGCGCGTAGCGAGTAAAATCAATGAAAATTGTATTGTAACCGGTTGAGAAAAATTTCAAAGAAGCAATAAATCACTTATCACACTCGTCGTACAATATGGGAATGATATTTTACTCTCACGCCACATTTTCACTCGCCTTTGGCTCGTGAAAATATTTTGCGTGCTCGTAAAATATTTTCCCATATTGTACTCTGACTCGTGCTATAAGTATTATATATTATATCCATGTTTTATTTTAAATATGTGTAAGACACAAGTTCATTACAATGTTTAACAGCTTATATCAATAATTGAACCTTAAAGGAATTCTAGAAATTAATTTTTTTTATCACAGGTTATTTGGAAGAGATTATACAAGACTTGGTCTGGGACTAAATTTCTCTCCCTTATCAAAAAATATGCATTTAGAGCCGGAAGAAGCCGTATCATATAACAGTGTAAGTCTTTTTCCGGAGTAGTACCGTCTATGAAGTAGGAAGCACAGTTTGTCCACAGTCGCAAAACTAAAGGAAACGCTCTTATTCCTGGTACAATCATTTCTTGTGGATCTCTCGGCTTTGAAATAAGTAACTTCCAGTTACTATTTTCTTAATCTATTATCTTTTCAATTTAATTGATTTAAATTACTCCGTAAAATACATTTTAATAAGGCAATAAGCAAACTAACTGGAAAGGCAAAAGATCATACAATTACAAAATAATAAATAATTAAATAAATAATAATTTATTTTAATTATTCATTTACTTACTTACTGGTTGATTTGGTTGTTAGTTTTTGTTTACCCATTGATGTTATTATTATTTTTTTTTTTATTACTCCCTTGTTTCTTTTCTCTCTAGCTTAGCAGCAATTAACTTTTCACGTTTATTATGAATTATATATTTGATTAACTAATTCTTTGTTCCCGCTCCACCCCACCCCACCCCACCCCCCAACTATTCAATTTAATTGATTTAAATCACTCCCTTGTTAGCTGAGCAACGATTAACTTTTCACGTTTATTAGTGATTTATCTATTTGTGGGTAATTACTTCTTTGTTATTTTCCCACTTCTTCTCATTCTTTCTATCTTTCCTTTCTCTCCCTTTTTCCCTTCTTTCTCATGCTTACTTTCTTTCCGTCTTTATCTCTTTTCTTATATTATATTGCACGACTGAGGTCGATAACTTGTATTAAAACTAATTCAATAAATTTTTTACAAAATTGATTAAATTTGTGGTTTGTTGCTAGGCAACACATTTTGGGTTTTTTCAAAATCTATAACTAATAAGCAACACTATGATATATAATTGTTGGAGTATTTTCTCATTAATTACTTTATCAAGACTTTTTATAACTTGATGATCATCTGCCAAAAACAATTCACAGGTGAAAGGGTTAGCTAATTGGTGAATGAGCAAACTGAGCAAGATACTCACTAGGGTAATTCAATCAAGACTTTGCAATGTTGTATATTTGTCTTATTTATATGGTACTTGTGACCTTTTTCACATATGTCTCTACTTGGACAAGATAAGTAGAGTGTTCCTCTGCTGTATGAGGTGAGTGTGAATCAATTCATCATCTGTAAATTGACTTGTTGAGCTGGTGGCATTCAACACTGGCTATCTTTGGGGCAGACCTGAGCACTTATGAAAAATTTGGTTTACTTTGTTAATTAGCTGTACACAGTCAATAATGAGACCCACTATAAGACTGCACTACATTTCAGGGAAGTTGCACAGCAAGTATAGTTGAATTGCTTCAAATTCTACCAATTAACAAACTAGCAGGCTAAGAGCTTTTAATGATACCTTTACGTAGCAGTGCACTTTGACTTCAGCATGCTGCTATATTTCAACTTCAATGTGGTGCTAAATGTTACTCTTGGGCTCAAGAAACTGGAGGTGAGAAACTACTGTTTGCCCTATTAATCTATAGGACCTTTTTTTGAAATAATGTTAGTGAATCCTTATCAATATAGTTGCACTCTCTCACTCGCCATTTGTGCTAAAGCACACAAGCTATTATAATCTCTAATTGTTTTGCATCATTAAATTATTATATTTTAATGGTTTGATACAACTATGATTTTCAATTCCTCTTTAAACTTATAATATTATAAATACCTTCCAGAAACTAACTATTGTGGTAGGAGATCCTATAGATGTGTCCACCATCTTGAATCCCCATAATGGAGTGGGACACCATGCAGTTCTAATCAGAAAGCAGTTGACAGACTTAATTCAACACAAACTTTATGAACTCAAGCAAAAAGCAGAAACACTTCACCAAGAGTGGACAGTCAACTCACCAACGGCTTACAGAAAATTGTGATGAACTTTCCATTTGTTTTTGTTGTTGTTTTTAATTCATTAATTATTTATTTGTCAATCACCACAGCTACTTAAAAACTTAGTTTTGTTGTCTTTTTTCTCTTTTGCCATTAACCAAATTCTCTGAAAAGTAGGAGCATTGAATCCTGAGAGCTTTAGTTAAGTCAGTCATGCAGTATCTTCCGATTAAATTTGGATGATTCATTTTCTGCTTAGTGACTAATGCATATTCGTTATGCATACAGACAACAATTTGCATGATCATGCAAATTACTGATACTGAGCAGTGTTAGCATCCATAATCAGAATGGTACTTGAAATTGATCACTACACTTGCTAATATTTAGATAATATTTATATCTGTGAACCACGTATGAGATAAATGATTAAGAATATCAAATTAAATGCACACTAGCTCAGAAATATCTTTTAGCTCAATAAAAGAGAAATGGCTGTTTCATAATGAGCAAAAAATGTCATGTATCTGAGCCAGTTTGTTTCTAGAAGTCTGATAATCGTGCGAATCTTTGTCATCATCGGGGAGTGCCTAGTAAGGATTCATTGCGACATGCTTGGTTCATAGAGATAAGGCTCCCGTTTCCCACCCAGTTCTTTCTTGACAAGCTCAAAAGAAAACATATGATAAAATATAAAGACACAAAAAGTATCTGGGCTACTGCCTTCACCGCCATAAACTCACTGGTACTATAAACCAAGAACAACTTAGAAGCTGTACGGTTTCTATAGTATGAATTCTACTGACCAGAGTAGGTGGTCTCAACATGACAACACACAAACCACACCCTATTGAAGAAAGTATACCTAAGGAAGTAGGAGCAAATAAATAAAAAAAATATATATATATATAATGTAGTAAAGCTTATATGTAGCTATGTAAAATAATTTTACCTTTGAAGATTAAAGCATGAAAATTGATACATTGTTAGAATACACAAGGTTGCAGATTCACCCTGTAATAAAAAATTTACCACTTTTAGCCATTTTTTGACTTACAGTTGTGGTTAAGCTAAATGTAGTTCAGCATAAGATTAGCAATATCGTTTAATAGGACCCCACAATATTTTTAACAATGTTCAATGTTGCCGGAAATGTTTTTGAGCTTGACAGAGTAGGTGTGCCCTTCTGTACAAAATTAATTCCACTAGTGCAGCGCAATGCCATGATTTATAGCATCTAATCAGATTGTTTCTTTGGCTTTATTCTATCATATGAAACTATGCACTGAGGATGGTACTGGGAATCGTGTGCAATAAGATCTCCTGCACTGACAGAATGGACTGGAAGTAAGTTTCAGTGGTGGCTCTATCTCTACAAGCAAGTTTTATTGTTGAAGAAATAGTAAAACCACAACCATAGTAGTTTAGTGTTGGTGTATCTAACCATTGTGAAGAATACAATTATAGCTTAGCATAGGACATTTACATGGGCTTGATCTGTTGTTAATAAATCTTCCTGACCAAAATCTCTAATTCGCTATAGCTACACTTAACCTTCGTGTCTTCTTGTCACCTCTCTGTGAGCAGCTGCTATTTATATCATGTGTCAAAATTATATCAGCATTAATATTTGAAATTTAGCACCTTCCCACAAACCTCAGGCATAATAATTGCGAAATACATGCCACACACCCCACCGAATGAATCTACAATGTCCCTGCATCCAAAAATATTTTTAAGGACATTTTCTAACTGTGTACTAAATTTCATGTTTTAATCATCAAGGCATAATTCCAGTAAAAATTCTGCAAATATCAGCTGGACTATATAGGGCAAAACTTAAGTTCAATTATTGAAGAATGAATTAATGACAGGAAAATATTTGTGACTATTTGGGCACCATAACCTAACTAAATAAAAACAATTGTTAATCACTGGACTCACCCTTTAATAATGCATGCCATTCAATATTATTTTACTCGTCTTCTCAATGTAAGTTGTTATTCTCATGCCTGTCAACCTGCCATATATACTATGAGGGACAAATTGGATTAAAAAAAATTATAACTAAGTGACAATTCACCCACTCACCGACTATGGAAAGGTAAGGGTCAACGCCAAACTAACCAAACTTTACTGACCCATTTCTTAACCATTAACCGCCACAGACAGGTGAACCATAGTGATAGTCATAGTTTAGGTATTTTCTAAAATAGTGGCAACTGATAAGTGGTTAAGGGAAACGTGACAAACACGAGGTAGCTAAGCGTGACAGGTTGACATAGCTATTAGCCTGAACATTATGAATGTCATGCAAAGTTTGGTGTGGTTAGCAACTATGATTCTCACACACTCTTGCGGTGCTATTGAATAGCTACCAGAAAGCTCATACAAACAGTAACTAGGGACAAGGTACAATTGAGAGGTTATTTTCTTTAAGAGGTGATAAGCAAACATTTTCTATAGGAAGGAAAAACAATAATAAAGTTCATTTGCTTGTTAAAGAGTTCACTGTCAGAGAAGCCGTTGTATACTGTACTTCTTGTACGTATGTCACTTTGTATATCCAGTGAGTTTTAATTGGTGTCAATGTAGCTAAGCCCATTTGTTACATATAGCTTATCAGCTTGTTCATATTCATACCTCTTCCACCTTCATTTATCATTAATAAACACACACATCTATTACAAAATACAAGAAAATATATCTAGCTATATATGAGATATCAACATGCCTCAGCTGCATGATGAACAGTGTTTTAAGTTCCAGTGGACTCAATTTTTAACTGACTAATAAAAAAATTTATCAATTGTAAATTCCCATTCAAATAAGCTGTTCTGCTAGCCGTATAACCTTCATCACTTTCCAAAGTTAAGGATGCTCCTTCCTACACTGGAGCATCTCCTCTATTTATTGCCAGTCAAAATGGACATAAAGATATTGTAAAGGAACTAATAGCAAGTGGTGCACAGATAGATCTCTACAGGAGAACACTGGAACATCTCTTCTATTTATTGCCAGTCCAAATAGACATAATTATAGAGGTCATAGAGGAACTAATAGCAAGTGGTGCACAGATAGATCTACAAAAGAAAACTGGAGCATCTCCTCTATAATATATTGCCAGTCTAAATGGACATATAGATGTCGTAAAGGAGCTAATATCAAATGGTGCACAGGTAGATCTACCAAAAAGCACTGGTGCATTTTCACTTTACATTGCTAGTGAATTGGGTCTTTTTGGTAGATCTATCTGTGCACCACTTGCTATTATAGTTCCTTTACGACTTCTATATATCTATTTTGACTGGCAATAAATAGAGGAGATGTTCCAGTGTTCTCTTGTAGATCTATCTGTGCACCACTTGCTATCAGTTCCTTTACGACATCTATATGTCCATTTTCACTGGCAATAAAAAGAGGAGATGCTCCAGTGTTCCGTTGTAGATCTATCTGTGCACCACTTGCTATTAGTTCCTTTACGACATCTATATGTCCATTTTGACTGGCAATATATAGAGGAGATACTCCAGTGTTCCGTTGTAGATCTATCTGTGCACCACTTGCTACTAGTTCCTTTACGACATCTATATGTCCATTTTGACAGGCAATATATAGAAGAGATGTTCCAGTGTTTTCTTGTAGATCTATCTGTGATAGCTGAGATCAATTGAAGTAGTAAATACAAGCCAACAAAATAGGAAATTTCGACCTCCATCGAAGAGCTACACGAAAATTTGAATAAGTTTCAATCAAAAACACATGTAATGTATTCACAATAGGAAACAGTATAAAAACAATCTTCAAAATACTTTATTTATTATAACATAGTTGGTAACAGAACAGTTAATTACAAGTAGCGGTGTAGGAAGACATTTCAGTAATTTGGTGGGAGAAGGGGATGTTCATGTGAGAAATCACCTCTTTAGATTTACACCTAAATGATAGGAGGCAGCTCTCGCCCCTAGATTCCCCTCCCCTTCCCTTTCGCTGTGCCAGTGAGTCAAACATCACTAACAATTTAAAATCACAGGTATGATAGTAGTATAATTGACAGATTTTGTTGGATATTATTGTAGTAATTAATAATAGTGAAAAGATTAGCTGTTGAAAATACTATACCTAATGAGGTATCAATAGAGTTTGTGCAATGTAAACAACAGATGTAAATGCTGTCTATAACATTCACAAGAAGCTGAGTATTCAAGGGACACTCACCATAGTCTCAACACAAAATTGTATTTCCAACACTACTCAGTAAAATGCAAAACTACCTCAGGCAGCTAGAAATTATTTGCTCATGTGATGATAACACAATAATGTGGGTTGCTGCTCACAAAAGATAGTACTTAGGAAGAGCTGACTAAAAAATCTTCCTGAACATTAAAAAGTAGCCAATAAAGGGGCTTAAATTGTTGTATTCAGCATGTTCACAACTAATTTAATATCCAAAATCCGAGTGTGACAGACTACACTATAATAAAAGTTACAGCCATATGCCTCTATATTTTAATTAAGTACTATAAGCTCAGATGTATACCAAAATTATTAGTCTTGGTTTGAATACCAGTGAGTAAATGTCAAAATACACCATTTAGTCTGCTTATCGCTTATTAAAGAAAGGAAATATAGTAAAATATGATGATATACTATTATAGCAGCACTAAAATTGAATACTTAGTCAAAGTACTAGCAAATTCTTCAAATACTTACGTTCAAGCACCTCTACATGTAAGAAATTGTAATGAGATACATGATGAATTACCTGAGACTGACTTCTAGTCCATGCCGAGGCAGCGATGTAGGATATGCGGCACACATTTGATAATTAATTATCTGCAAAAAAGATAGTATTTCTGATAATTCACGTAACGTGACTGCAAATACGTATGGTATGTCAATATTTCCCTTCAATCATAATTACAAAGTTTTTCCTAAAAATATTGAACTAACAATGACAATAGTTAGAGTATTTCATTTTAAGTGTCTTCCTATTTTGCCGTAGTTCTACTTTCAGAATCAAATTGATTGAATCTTAATGTGAAGCTTTTTATAAAAGCCATTGACAAACAACACTGTTAAACACTGCACTGGCTTCAAGAAAACCAGAATATAGTGTAATGCAATACTACTGTGAGCAGCAAAGAAAGTGTTTGCTCACGTGAGTATATCATGAGTAAGGGGGCGCTACTAACAATTGCTAATGATCAATACAGTCATAGTATAACAATTTTTTTCAGAAAAAATAACAATTGAAATGAAAATTCTGGCACATTGAAGGGACTTAAATTGTCCAGCGGAACGGTTTGATGCTGGTTTCAATCTTAGGGAGGCTGACGTACTTGAGATCCGCTTTTGTTGTATGATAGAATAACTGACTGACAAACTGAGTACTGTAACCCTCTTGCGTATGCACGCTCAGGGATAACAATCCTTTAAGTCTATGTTTGATAGTGGTACTTTATTTGTGAATTTTTTTCCTCTCAGGGTGAGGTACAACTTATACACCACACCTTGTAAAATACTAACAGCTAAGGTAATCAACCTATATGAGTGTATTTTATACAAATAAAGTAGGTATCTGAGTATCTCACTAGTGTTGAAATTGATAGTTACGATATTCACACAGCTAGAGTGCTCCAACTGACAATGTACAGCAGTGTCAAAATGCAACGCCTAGTCATGTTGGAGAGGGATAAGGAGAAGAGTGTTAGCAAAATCAACCAGAGCAATCAGGATCACATGAAGAGGCCCATAAATCACAAAAAGCAGTGTTGTGTGAAGTACGTGATGCTTTTGTAGCTAATATTGTTGCCATGATTATTGGTGTGGGCTGTCGGTCAGTGAAGGTCGTAAAGTTCCTCAGTTCAGGCTCACACAGTGGTGACAGCAATTAAGCCGCTGCCACAAGAATCAGTATGATTCCTCCTCGACAAGCTAATTCCCGGCTGGCCTACCCCTCCCTCGAAAAGTGGACAAAGGATTAGACTTCAGTTAAGTTTAAAAGATCAGATGACACATATGACAACTGAAAAACTGACTGACCACACACACAAAATATGAAGTGTTTTATTCACAGCCTGGACACAACAATGCACAACAGTCATGGGACTATAAACACTTCTCATGTTAACAAGATGTACACACAAGCCCGGACACCATAATGCACAACGGTCATGGGACAAATAAAACTTCTCATATTAACAAGATATACACACACAGATGACATGACTATAAAATAACTATGTCCCATGACTGAGTCCAAAACACAAGCATCACGCAAACACACATACATACACATATAATGTTCAATTAATAGTTCCTGCAGATCTTCATACATATCCAGTTTGGAATGTGGGTGGCTCCACCAATTTAGTTGGGGCGTCATCCCACAGTGTATAAGCCTATTTGTATAAAATATCAGGAAAAACCCTTGAAATATTGACTCTGTAGCAGCAAAGACAAAGTGTTCAAGGCTAAATTATATCTCCTTAATCTTAATTTCAACATGTCAGATCACAGTTTGACTTTTCATAGATGGCTGAGGTTCTTCAATTTTGGTGAAGTTAAAAGTAATTTCAAGTCTGCTGATGAAATTTTCTGGTACAAAACCAAGGTCTTTTGACCAGTAAGCTATGAGTCATGCCATCCCTGATGCTTCAATAACTGCAAGAAGCATTTTTTCAAGGAACCTTTTAATACAACTTGTAATGTATCATTATATAATTTTGTACGATTTAGGAGGCTGAGCCCCCTAAAAATAACTTGGGGGCTTTAACTCCTCCCTTAAGCGATAAATGCTCTTAGAACAGTAAAGTCATGTCCTATTGTTCTACAAAATGACAATAGACATGTAAATAATTATCAGTTAGCTATTAATTCTGATGCATGAACATTTTCATCTATGTAATTAACATTTAGGAGACTGTTTCAATTCTATATTGGATCAATTTGGTAACATCCCCAAATTGCTGGGAGGATATCTGAGAAAATAGGGTGATGTATTGGGGTCCCAGATATTTGAATACTCTCAGAGATGTACTGTTAGTTTAGTGAGAATTGCATAAATATAAACAAATGTGCTTTTTCCCCTTGTACTTTGCCTTGCATGATAAGTTGCCGTGGTTTGATTTTTTTTACCTGCTGAAATTAATTGAGCAATGATTTCTTTCAATATTGTGCAAATTAGTGGTACAAGATTGAGAGTGTAGCATTAATATTGCTACATGTGCTATTGTATTGGATTATTCAGCTCCAATCCTTTTTAATAGTAAGGTCATGCAATTAACTATTTCATTTTCACTTATGCAGATATTGTGGCTGAGGAATCAAGATCAGTGATGCCGCGATAGCTAAGCGCTTTCAAATTTCTGCTAAATATACTGGCATGAGAGGACGGCAGGCTGGACTTAGGGGGAAGTGCTAAAGTTTTAGTTGTATTTTTAACTGAATTTTATTTTTAGTTTTGATTGTTTATAATTTCATATTTCAAATTTTTTAATTCTACCTATTCAATTGGTGGCATCATTTAAAGTTTTAGACTTTGCTATTTTAATATAATTTAGATATTAAGTAATTAGCTGACAAAGTTCTTGTTCTCTTAGGTACAAGTAAATGTTGACTTATCTTTAAGAAAATGCCAGTGAAGCTGGACTTCCTGTCATCTCTACAATGACTACGAACAATTTTACATTTGGTTATTTAAAAATTATTTAAGTGTCTGACTGAAAATTGGTAAGCACCAAATGATCCTATAAAAAACAAAGCAATAAAAAACACCACCAAACATTTGTACAAGTAATTGAGTTTCTACATGCCAAGAATAAGTGTTAACATCAATTTGTAGATGTCATTCTGACTTTTGACATCTACAAGTTCTAAAAAAAAATGCATTACCAGTATGCTAATAATGTTTCAATGTTTTTACACCTACACACATGGCAAAAGTAAAAAGCTTCAGAATAAAGTAGTTAATGAGTCAAAAATGTCTGGGCCAGATGTTGTCTACCTCCAACTCCTTTCAATCACATACCATACCCAACTTGTAGTCCATACATGTCTTCCTGGATGTACCAAGACACAATATATAGTCTGTGGTCATACAACTGAGTGTCCCAGCACACCCACAATTTCCTAATAACAATCTTACAAGAATTGTGTCTGTCATCTAACTAATTATTCAACCTCATTAAATTTATCTTTAGGGGAGTAGTAGCTATGACCCTTTTACTTTATTTAATTCCTTTATTCAGTGGAGTGGAAACTGTATACTAATGAGTTTGGGATATATAATATTATATAATATATTTATTCCACCCTAGATATCTGCACAATGATATTTTTAGGTATATGAACCTTGAAGTGAAATAAATCAGGATATTTTAAGGTTGTTATTCCATGCTGTATTCTCTATTACCAAGCTCATTACCCTAGCAGTTATAGCAACACACCAAACTTGTGGCTTTTCCTGGTTTTACAGCTACCTTCCTCTTGTGTAGCTATAACTGGGTTTGAGCATTTGCTAAAATATATCAGCTGGGGGTGTGGGGAGCCCCTACAACCAACTTTATGCTTTAAGTTACCAGTCCTCTAGTACTAACTACAGAAGTGGAGTTATCTAGTATGGAATAAACCCACTTATTACACTTTGTCAGAGTGATATGGCTAGATATTTCACTCTCATGCTTTATTTTCACTCTCTTCTGGCTGGTGAAAATAAATTAGCCTGCTCATGAAATATTTCGCCATAATAACACCCTGACTCATGTAATAAGTATTCTATAATATCTATGTCTTCATTTCAATTTGTGTAGGCGTACATGTTCACTTTTTTTTGTTAAATGCATCAGAAATGATCAGCAGAAAATAAATAGCTAGGGAGCTAGGGATTTTAAAAATGCTAGAAAACGGGTGCACAGGGCAGCCCAAACAGCAGAAGAAAGAGACAAAAAATAAAATAAAATAGACTGGGCTCCAAGAGGACTAAAAAACTTGTACTGTAGAGCAGGTAAGATATATAGTAGCCATTTATGCCAATATTGTATTAGCTACCTTACAATATTCTATGGCTGTAGCTGTTCTTTTAGCCTAGCCCCTTTGCTCCCTCCACTGACTTCAATGGGGGGAACCATTTTCTAGTTGTAGTTTCTATCCATCCAAGTTTACAAGTCTTTAGTAAGAAGGGGACAGAGGCAAGTGCAGGAAGGAGATATTCGAAATAAAATGAATCTGATAAATAGTAAGTATTCAAATGAAACCATCTCCACAACTCTGCTACATCGGCTGTATGAGAATGATAAACACTCATCACATGATATTGTATGACAGATCAAATGATGATATCCTTGTTGTTTGATTCCCATTGTTCTGTTTCTTTGTATCTATATTATCAGTAACCAGAGGATAGCTAATTACTCTTTTTTTGGTTGGGTCAGGGGTAAGTATGGGGAAGGGGTATAGACATTTATTCTCTTCACTCAAATAATTATTTAAATGCTAACCTCTGTCCCCATCACTACTGTGAAAAAGACACCAGGACCATCCTTTAGCGTAATTTAAACTATATTACTGCTAAAATACTGAAGTTTGACTTGCTATGGAAGTTACACAGGATACTTAGGCTTAGTAAATGGTTGAACTACTAAACCCATGCTCACAAGCGTCCCTTTTCAAGGGGGGGGGGGGGGGGGGGGGGGGGGGGAGGGGGGTGTGTGGTTATGAATACGCGTCAGACTAGCAGGCATGCTCAGTAACTCAGAACCGTCTATAAAAATGATAAAATGTTGGGCTCGAAGCTCGAAGCTCCAGTTGGATTAAACGTTCCTAGAAATGAATTACTACGCTTGCTTGGTCCTCTCGACAGTTTTCGCCTTAGCTGCGGCAACTTCGTGGCACGGGCGAGCCCATCTTTCTCGTAAAGTTTCTTCGGAAAGCATGGCTTGGGGGAAAGCCAACGCCCTTCATCTTCGTTCACAGTATAACGGATATCCTCGCGCTTTGTCCCAGCAGTGCAGTGCTAGTTGTGATCAGACTTCTTGGAGTGAAAGAGTTCTCGATAAAGGCGTTACAATGCCAAGTCGAGAAGTGCGAGTTTGCACGGAAAAGAGTAATGCAAAATTTACTACTACTACTACTACTGCTACCGTTATTTTTATTAGATTTATTTTTACTTATCATTATCAATTATTACAGGTTATAATGATGAACTCTGCTACTTCACTCCCCTACTAAAGTGCTGCGCTGACAAACCTGGCAGTGTTGGTAATATCAGCGAACCTATAGCAAAATCCACTTTGAGAGTTGGATCTAAGAATATTGGCCTAGAAGTCCTATATAGTGGAGGAATTGGTAAGAAGTGTTTTTATGCTGACAATAAATATTTACTTCTATTATAATTATCTTTATACTATCAAGGAATAATTTGAACAAATCTGTTCCATTTTCTTTAATAGCTCTTACAATATTATTGGTAGACTGGCAGAAATAATGTTTTTATACATGATTCATTATTACCACATCATTTTGCAGCATTTGCAGCATTTGCAGAACCGCTCTGTGTAAAGTTTAGTCAAGATATTAAAGCTTGTCCAACTGGTCAAACCTGTTTAGGTGTACAATGTCGGGAGCCAGTTCGCTGTAAGTTGTGACAAGATTAGGTATAGAAGATGATTTGATTTGTATTTCTCATTAAAATGTGACAGTATGCACTCAAAACAGTGTTTCCTGTGACCCTGCCAGCTGCAAGTGCAAAGAAGGCTACAAAGAACCAACTTGTTGTGAATGTGAAGATAATTATGTGAAAGATAATAATGGAGTCTGCAAGTGTAAGTTTGCTATGCTTGTGGGAATATTAAATATACATCTAAGTACCACTTGTCAATCTTATTTAATAGTTGCAGTTAATAATACCTAGCTAGCTATTAGCAGAAAGGTAAAAAAAAACAACTTTTTTTAGTAGCAGTATAAAATTTAAATCACACACACACTGGGAGAAGGAAAAACACGCATTTTAGAAACTATGCTTTCAGTATAGTTCAGTAGTACGAATAGAGAAATAGGAAAAACAACTAGAAAAGTATTATTTTGTATATGATTCTGATGAGTAATACATTGGACACTCGCAAATGCTTATACTCACTATAATGTGTTTGGTCATTTGACTATTTCATGTGATTTTGTGTTTATGTAGTTGTGTGTAAATTAAACTGCAAGTCCTCAAACAGAGGAGAGTGCACAACTTGTGCCCATCCTTACTCGGCTCCTCCACATTGCTGTGACTGTCCCCCTCCATATATTAAAGTGAATGGAGTTTGCCGATGCCCTGATGGACATATAGACATTGATGGCACTTGTAAACGTAAGACATATTTTTAATAAAACCGGTTGAACCAGTTTATACCGGTTGGCTTGCATTAATAATTAATTTGTTGTCTGTGAAGCTGTCTGCCAAGGAAATACGGTCACATGTGATTCACCACCTTGCTGCAAGAAGGGTTTCAAAGCTCCTCTCTGTTGTGAATGCTTGTTTGACCCAATTGGAAATGGAGAGAGTTTCTTCAAACAAAATGGGCAATGTAAAAGTAAGTTAGTATTTAGTAAGAAAATGATACTCACAATTTTAGAGAATAGTACTCAATAAGATATGATCAGAGATATGGACATGAATTAACATCTTTTTATTGTATTAGAAATTTGCAAGAGAAATACTTTGCCAGAACATTGCAGTGTTGAAGAAGGCTGTTCACAGTGCCTAGATTCCTTCAAGCCTTCTGACTGCTGCGAGTGCAAGGAACCAAAGCAATTGATCAATGGCGTGTGCAGATATTGCCCTAAGGGTGAAGTGCTTGTGGATGGAAAATGCAAGAGTAAGAAAATATAAATGGAGTGACTGAAGTTTTGGTGTAGGTGCGGTTGATAGTTTTATTTTTATGGACAATTTTTATTTGGCTTCTATTGAAGTAAAATTTTTACTGATTGGTATAACTATTTGTGGAATAATAGACTAAACCTATTATATAGTAATATTCTCCCTTTTCACTTTCTTGACTTTTACAAATTGCTAAGTTAGTGTCTTAATTCATAGTCATCGTTTTACAGTAATTTTTTGATAATTTTTTTTTATTTCTCAATAATATCACTGTAAGTGGCTGAGTTTGCTCAGCTTCGAGTTGTACTTGTAAGCGTGGATTCGCTGATCCTGATTGCTGCATGTGCTCAGACGGGAGTCAACCAGTCACAGGAGCATGTCCAGGTAGTTTCATTATGTGAGGCAGAATTGAAGTGGCTGGTAGACTTATATAATTTAAGTAATTGAAACTTTCTCACTGAAAGGGGTCTGGAAAAAAGCAAAGGAAATATGTGAATAAATCTTAGTTCTTGCTGGGGAATGGAACCCAGGACCACTGGCTTTAGAAAGTTTCAATTTAGTTTTTATGAAGGGTCAGAACTTGGTAATTTACGTAATGTTGATACCTAGAAATTGAATTTTTATCAATTAGCTATTAAAAGACAGCCAAAAAGTATTACATGAATCTAAAATTACTCAGAATTGTAATGTTATTATTTTAAATTTGCAGTGGTATGCATTGATAATCAGAACATCTTTATTGTGATGGATCGGTCAAGTGGAATAGGCAATCCACAACTTTATGAAGCTATGTACATGATAGAAATCTTAATGGGCGCATTACTGAGAAATACAAAGAATCTAACGATCACAGTCGTGTCTTATGCCACATCACTACAGCAAACAAGTGATCTAGAGAAACTTTCAGTGAATCCTACAAGTGGAACTATAACTGAAAAGATGTGTATTGATATATTGAAGGAGTATGAAGCTAAACTCGTTAAAACACTACATAACAAGCCAAAAGACACTGTAGCTGGTAGAACCATGGAGCTACTTGAGAGGGATATAAAAAAAGGAGTGATGAACACTGTGATCACCTTCGCAGGAACTGTTTCCAATTTTGATGTACTAACAAATAACCCAGTGACTAGGATTGGAAAGGCCATCAAGACTATGACAGATAAAGTAGGAGAGAAATATGTTCGCTTCTTCTCTGCAGGGTTTTATGCGGAGAATGGAGGTGCTAGCGAAAAGGCTCAATATGAAAATGAAGTACTAGCTCTTGCGAATAATACAATCAGTCATAACAATATTGCCCCAATAAATATTGTCACAGAAAAGCGAGATGTAACAATCCTCATGAAAAATCTCACTGATTCCTTGTACCAAAATGGAGTCCTCTGTAAAGAGCAATGTAAGTATTATGGAATACTGAGCAATTTTTATAAATGAAATAATAACAAGGCATGATGCAGCTATAGTGACAGTTTTAGCAATATGCAATTAGTAACAAGTTGCTTTAATCTCTATTCAAATATTCTTTATTAGTCAAATTTGATTAAATAAAATTATTAAGACATGCTTTGGCAGTGTCCTGTAGATTCAATTACTGATTTCACATTTTAAATTAATGATTATCAATAGAAACCCTTGATTCCTATGGCTTATTATATACGGGCAGAAGGAGAACTGCTATATATATACACTGTAAAAAAGGAAATGTACATAGCACACCAAATAAGGTGTGCTGAATAAGTCTCAATACGCACACCATTTTTGGAATGCACAGCACACCAAATCTGGTGTGCTCAACACACTAAAACATGTGTGGATAGCACACTGTTTTAGGTGTGTTGTGCACACTTCTGATTTGAGCACACCATTACGATATTTTTTTAAAAATTTTTCAACAACATTATTATACACAATGATACGATATGACCCAAAATCCAGAAGAATGTTCTGAAGACCTTGATTGACCTTCTGGCTTCTATTCTTTACTTATCTGATTTATGGCTTCTATTCTTTATTTATCTGACCAGTTACCAGTGATACTTGGAAGGAAAATAGCATCTTCTTATGTAGCAATAACTTTGCTAGATTTCATGTGGGTAAACTATGAATATAATTAAAATGTGCAGAAGTGAATGGAAAGACCTTAGTATGTGCAGTTATTATTATATATATATATATATTATATATGTATATATATATAATAATATATTATATATATGTATATTATATATATATTATTATATATATGTTTATTATATGCATATATAATATATTCCAAATGTTCTTTATAACACTGTTTAGATTATGACGTTGACACTTGTTCTATAAATGATTAATATAATTATGAGGATATGATGAAGCCAAATATATTTCTAACCTTGCAGTCACTGGATCTGTTCAAGTGAAGTCGAGCTTTCTGCTAATGAGCCAACTATATATATAATAGTGAATCCTAACATGCTTACTGAGTTAAAAAACAAAGTCAGTTGAGGTGTGCAAAACACACTTGGTATTTAACACACCAAAACAAAGGAGTGCTTGACACACTCGGTATCATAAAAAGTGTGCTAGACACACTTTATGTTATGCACACCTTAGGTGTGCTGAGTTTTTAGTGTGCTATGCACACTTCCATTTTTACAGTGTACTCTCATGCTACAATTAAAGTATAAATCTCACATAAAACAACAACAACTTATGGTATAGCCATGACAATGTTGTGTTTATGTTATATTGCAGTGGATGTAATCAAAAACTTTCTGGACAGAAAAAACTTCAAGAGAATGATTTCAAGTAAATATGGAGATTGTATTCACAACATCAATCGCAAGAGACGAACGGACCCATGCATTGACCAGGATCCTTATCCCAGCTCTTGCAAGAGAGGTAAGTAGTGAACATTCAACTCTGTTATAATATAAGTTTGATACAGTTTTAATATCACACAAACTCATTTATAAATACTTGGGAAGTTAAGACAGAACCTAATTCCTGGTTATACAGTGGGGTAGGAATGAGGGGGCTTAGAAGCAGGGCCCCCCCCCCCCCCCCATCCCTATAATTTTGGGGCTAAATTGAAATTGGGGATTTCTAACATGAACACCTGAGCAAGTGCCTTTGGAGATGTTATAAAGTATAAATTCCTTTATAACAGATAATCATAGTAACAATATCAATTTTACATTACACAATTGTATTTAATTATTTTTAATGACTGTAAGTTGTTGCAGTATAAAGCAGACTTAACCCTCAGACATTCAAGGTTTAGATTCATTCCAAGAATTACTATTGACACAGAAAGAGAACTACTTAATTTTTCTATAGGCATATTGTCATGATTGCAGACAGACTGAAGCAATATTGTCCCAATTAAACCAAGCGTTTTTTTTTTAACAGATGAAATAAAAAGATATAACATGTATCAATACTTTGGTCATGTATTCATGCTAAATGTGCATTGCAGATTCAACAGTGAAAGAATTCCTCTTGGCTATGATTAATCAACTCTTCAATGAATGAATAAATCAGGAGCTGCTTTTCTGTCACCCACTAGTAGAACATATCAGAGATTTTTAGTACTAGAAAATGTCACATCATTTTATGTACTCTTGCTACTTTCATAGTTTGTAACCTCTCTTGAAAATTTCTAGTTCTGTACATGTATTGACTTACAACAAACTTTCCATGTATCGGCTAAAACGAAATTAGCTATTTTCTATAACTCAATCTAGTTTTGTATCAGTGTATGGCTTTGGGAAATTATTCCAGAAATAATTTAAGAATAATAGACGTCATTTCGAATTTGAAAATAAGCACTGCTCAAAAAAGTGTGAATCCACCTCACAGTTACTTTAAAACAAGTTTGACAGTGACATTGAAAGCAATGTAGAATAAACAGTTTTCTCCAACCAACATCTCAGAACTGAGGCCTACAAGAGGTAACTTAACACACAATCAATTTACCCAAAGAAATAAATTTAGTGTTGGCTGCCTAGAATGTGTAGCCTAATTAGATGTATTCTCTCTCTCTCTGACTTTTTAATTTAAACAATAGAGATTTAAAATTTTGGTCACAACCGGGAATCAATCTCAGGACCACTAGCTTAATGAACCAGTGCTTTGCCACTGAGCTACCACAAGTAGCCGGCAAACAAACACCTCAATTCTGTATTAATAGCATTAAGGGGTTCTGCTATGATACAGTCTAACTCTCAACAGACCATCAGAAATTTTTCTTTTTTCAAAGATTCTTTTTACCCATTGTGTTTGCTGGTTGGTTGTCATACCTAAGCAAGTTCAATTCCTGGTAGCGACCAAATATTTTGAATTCTGTATAATCAAAAACGTCTGTGAAAGAGAGAGAATTACATGTAATGAGTGAAAGAAGGCTGAGAAAGAATTTGTGAAGGTGTAACCTGTGTGAATCGTGGGAGTTTTACAGTGATTATATATTGAGCTCAGCAAGCCAACTTTCATATATAACAGTGAACCTTGGCACGACAGACTATCATTGATAACCGACAGACTATCATTGATAACCGTTTTGATCCGTATGCCATGGGATAACTATTTTATACCATAGTTACTCTACTATTTTCACTTTAGCTGCTGTAGTTCTATCTTCCTCATCATCTCCTAATGCTCTATCAACATTACCACTATTCTAACTTTTTCTAATACCCACCTAACTGAAAACGTTGTCTTATCCTTGAACGCTCTTTGTCATGGTTATAAGCCGTGCGCAACAGTATTTACTTGAAAATACATTGTCCACTAGACCACCCCGAAGGTAAGTCTGTGTAGGTGCATCTCCAGTTGTGTCAAGGCATTGTGTGTTACAACCACTACTAGCTAAAGAATATCACAAAGAAAACTTTTAAATAACGTGTATTGTTTTGTTGTTTTTTTCCCCCTTCAATTCAAGCAGTTGCAGAGAGTTGTTACTATGGCACTGAAATCCCTTTACCGTGTATGCGAAATTTAAAAACTGGACCTTATTTTCAGTAGCTTCAGTGTTAGAAGTCAAAATCATTCATATAAAAATAGTATAGTCTTTAGGCTCGCTCGCCATTTGTGCTCAAGCACATGTGTATGGATTAAACGCACGCGCGGGGAACTTTTTTTCTCAAAAAAAAAAAACACGGCTTTTTAGGCTTGACCACAGTTTATTCTTAAACTACAGCATTAAGCTAGCCTTACGTTATACTTAAGCTCCCAAGTGTGAGAAAATTCTTGCGTAAACGCTTGCTTTTCAAGAAACAAAAAGTTGATTCGACCGGTTACTATGACATTGAAGACCCTTTTCCAGACTTAATTAAAAAATGTCTCCGTTTTAGGGGATACGGAGTGCCGATTGTTGGTAGTCAAGAGTCATTGGTAGTCAGAATGCCGTAGTATTAATGCTAAGGGAGCTACTCGAGGGAAGCTGAGGTAAGTACGTAATTCCATATTTGTTAGCTAAATATGCAAAAATAACGCTGGCCTTTCTGTTTTGTAGCTAAGAGCTTGTTGTCAACAGTGACTGGTAAATTCAAGCAGTCAGAATGGCTCAAATTTGGTACTACAAAAGTTAGCACTGCTCGAGACAATGAGGTAAGAAAGTAATTTTGTATTTGTGTGCTAAAATTGATTGTCTTTTGTTTTTGTAGCTGAGAGCTTGTTGTCAAGAATTCGAGGTAATTCAGATAGTCAAAGTAACTTAAATTTGATACTACTACAGAAGTTATCAATAGAAAATTGAGGTAAGTAGTAATTCCATTTGTTGGCTATAAATTACAAATAATAACAATGGTTTATCTTTTAGTTACTGGTAATTGAGATTATCAGAATGGTTGATATTTGATACTACAAAAGTTACCATTAATCAGGTAAGAGAGTGATTTTGTATTTGTTTGCTGAAATAAAAGGTCATAACTGCTATTATAGTGTTTGCATGAAGTAAGCTAAAACATAGTAACATTTTATGTTACCTAACTATCAGGCTCGCTCGCCATTAGTGCTCAAGCACACCACTAGTATGTATATATGTGTGTATGGATGGTAATTACCCGATTACCGGCCGAATTATTACTTAACCGCGGTGCCGCGAGCCGCCGTATTTTTTTCCGCCGGAAGTAACCCTTACTGGAGAAGCAACTTTCTGACTTTGTAGCGGAGAAACAATCGGTCCTGGACATAAAGTTTCTATTGATCAGCCACTGGTAAAAGCTTGCTCTTGCTATTGCTCAATGGATTGAAAGTCCTGCACGCTCTAGTTTTCGACAGTGGATGGGAGGACGCCTAAGGCTACGAAAATTTTTGGTATCTCGTAGCGTCCTTTGGGTGCCACTTCGCGTTGCTTAGTTTCACTACGCTAGTTATGAGCTTACAATAGAAGACAAATTCAGATATTTGAGTAATGGTTATGAATGACGCAAGAATGGACACTAACAGCAACTTATAAAGGTGAATTGTTAGGAAACAAAACACACGCCATTTTCAGTAAGAATGAAAACATCCAAATCTAGCCAATGATATCTACTTTAATTCATTAATAAGTCACTCTGTGACATTCTTGTGTTCTTTTTATATATTCCAGGTATATTATGAACTTTACAATACTACTAATATTCCAAAGTTATGGATCAGCTTGGAAATTGGAGATACTCTTGTGTTTCCTGCATCTTTGGAGTCCTGAATCCACAGTAGAATCAATAAACTTCTCCAGAAGACTTAAGCTATCATTGCATCATAACTCAAAGTATCAAAATAATCATGAGTTATAGTTCTTGTTATAAAATTTTATATGAGAATATTTGATAAACTTGAAGTGTTCTGTAGCAAGGTTTATCTGATAAATTTTATATTGTAACCACACCAAACCTTAGATGCAATGATAGATAACTGGTAGATTCAGGTATGCAGCTGTAGGCAGATAGTTATTACCCCCTTTCTTGTACGCAGAATTGCGTATTTGGCCTTTCGGGGACAAAATACGGAGGTATACGCAAAATTGCGTATTTGGCCAATAGGTTCGCGCGTGCGGGGAAATTTTTTTCTCCTAAAAACACGCTTGACTCCAGTTTATTCTGAAACTACAGCATTAAACAAGCCTTACTTTAAACTTAAGCTCCGAAGTATGAGAAAATTCCGGCGAAAACCCTAGTTTTTCAAGACACAAAAAGTTGCTGAGACCGGTTACTATGGCATTGAAGACCCTTTTCCAAATGTAATTTCAAAACTTACCCGTTTTAGGGGGGATACGGAGTGCCGCTTGTTTGTTGTCAAGAGCCATTGGTAGTCAGAATGCCGTAATGTTAATGCTAAGGAAGCTACTACTACTCCAGTGAAGCTGAGGTAAGTAAGTAATTCCATATTTGTTAGCTATATATGCAAAAATAACTCTGGCCTTTCTTTTTTGTAGCTAAGAGCTTGTTGTCAAAGGTGACTGGTAAATTCAAATAGTCAGAATGGCTTAAATTTGAGACTACTGAAGTTACTACTGCTCAAGAAAATGAGGTAAGAAAGTAATTTTGTATTTGTGTGCTAGCATTGATTGTCTTTTGTTTTTGTAGCTGAGAGCTTGTTGTCAAGAATGTGAGGTAATTCACATAGTCAAAGTAACTTAAATTTGATACTACAGAAGTTATCAATACTCAGGAAATTGAGGTAAGTAGTAATTCCATATTTGTTGGCTAAAACTACAAATAATAACACTTATTTTTTTTTTTTTTATCGTGGCTGAGATCTTGTCCAAGAGTTACTGGTATCAGAATGGCAGATGTTTGATACTACAAAAGTTACCATTAATAAGGTAAGAGATTGATTTTGTATTTGTTTGCTGATATTATAGTGTTTGCATGAACTAAGCTAAAACATAGTAACAATACAGGGGTGTAGTCACCAGCTAGGAAGTGGTCAGGTTGGATTTTGCTGACTCAGATTATGTCATTCATCATAATTAATACCAAGTAAAGTGCAATAAATGATTGTAATAGTATCATATTAACAATGAAATTATGATAAATTATATATATCTGAATGTTATGTTGCATGATTGATTGAATGTATTAGATTGTAACACTACAATAGTCTAAATAGCTAGCTAACTGAACTTTGCAAAATTATTCCTTCTACTTTCATTCTTTGAAATGTACTCATTGCCTATTACTTTTAAATCTAGTTTATCTGCCATATCCTGGTGATAATGTAAAACCATTAGGTGATTTAACCTAGATTGAGACATTGTGCTTCTCAGATACGATTTTACCCTCCGCAGAGCACTGAACGATCTTTCAGAGGTAGCATTGGTAGCAGGAAGAACAAGTAACAATTTGAACAATTTAGATACTTCTGGAATTAGCACTCTTTGAGCACTAGTTAATGATAACAGTGAAGACTTGATGCTATTTACTGATGGAGTAGTTCCTTCTGACGTGGATTGAAACAATTCTCTCAAAGTGGTCAACTCCGAAATCAGATTTCTTTTGTTGAAGTCATCATTAAAGTATTCACACACTTTATCTATTTCTTCATTGTTAGGCTCTCCAGTGCATGCTTTGAATAAAAGCTGTTCAATATTCGAAAAAATTTTGAAGCCCTTCTGGTCAAATCTTTGCTGAATACTATTTACAGCTAAATCTAAACTCTCAAAAAAAATCCTTCTATACTTACTTTTAGCTGATACTGGATGTTCAGCCTGAGCACTTCCATGATCAAATCTTTTGGGTACCTTGCGCTTCCTGTCTAACTGCGGCTCAGCAACATCTAATTCCTGACGTTTAATATCAATTTTCTTCCAGAATAACTCAAAGTTTTCATCTGTTCTCAAAGACTGTAATGTTTTTACTGTCAGCATAGCTACAGCATAACCCTCCACAGTAGAAAGGTTAGTATGTTGTAGAGTTTGACTGAGCTTGTCAGTATGTCGAAAAATATTTTCTGAAAGGACAATACTGAAAAAAAACTTGAAAGTTTTCATTTGACTTTCAACTCCTCTTATTCTAGCCTTCATTTCAGAGTTAGTTCCTGCACCATAAGCTCTCTCCCACAATTCTTGAACGTTTTCATAATTGTCTATAATACTGGCAAGACTTTCTGCACGAACTGTCCATCTTGTAGGACAAAGAGTACGTATTCCAGAACTTTCACTACCACATTCATTCTTGAACTCTTTTAACATTGCTTCACGTTTAGGGGAAAATTTCAGAAGTTTAATTACTTCTGAACATATGTCAAGACAATCCTTCATTGCTGCTGACTGCTTGATGGTGTCAGCCACACTTAGATTAAGTGCATGGCCAAAGCAGTGAGTAAATACTGCACGTGGCTGTATCTCCTGAATTCTTGTGGCCACGCCAGATTTTGCTCCCGCCATAGTGCTGCAGCCATCGTAACACTGCCCCCTCAGTTTAGAGAAGGGAATTTGAAATCTCAAGAAAATATCTTTGATAGCATTTACGATACTCAATGCATCAATCGATAGCATGTAATGAAAACCCAAAAATTCCTCTGAAACTTCAAACTTATCACTAACCCATCGCATAACTATAGTGAGCTGTTCTTTGTTTGACTTATCAGTAGTCTCATCTACCATGAGTGTGATAAAGGGTAAGGAACGAACTAGCTCCAATATATCTCTTAACACTTTGTTTGCCATCAGTTGCAGCATTTCATTTTGATTTTCAGGAGAAACACGCTTATGAGAACTTTTTTCTAGCCATTTCAGCATTTTAGGTTTGTCTTGAGCTCTCAACTTCAGAAGTTGCACCAGATTGCTTGATTCATCACTATTTTGCCCACGCAAAGCCAAACCTTGTCTTGCCAAAAACCATACACTGGATAATATTAAGTGTAACATCTCCGTTGCTTCTTCCCTCGCTTTTTTATGTTCTAAAATAAGCATTTCATCCAAGCTCTTACTAGTGCTTGGAAGTGTTACTACAGCTTCAATAGCTTCTGTATGGCATTTGGACTGGGCATGCTTTTTAAATGCAATTGTAGCATCTTTCCAGTTAGTATAACCCTTAGTAACCTAAAATACAGGCTATTCAGGCTTGACTCCTGTTTATTCTGAAACTACAGCATTAAGCAAACCTTACTTTATACTTAAGCTCCAAAGTATGAGAAAATTCCTGCTAAAACGCTTGTTTTCAAGACACAAAAAGGTGATTCGACAGGTTACTATGGCATTGAAGACCCTTTTCCAGACTTAATTTCAAAACTTCGCCGTTTTATGGGGGGATACGGAGTGCCGGTTGTTGGTTGTCAAGAGCCGTTGGTAGTCAGAATGCCGTAGTATTAATGCTAAGGAAGCTACTACTTCTCGAGGGAAGCTGAAGTAAGTACGCAATTCCATATTTGTTAGCTAAATATGCAAAATTAACTCTGGCCTTTCTTTTTTGTAGCTAATAGCTAGTCAACAGTGACTGGTAAATTCAAATAGTCAGATTGACTCAAATTTGGTACTACAAGAGTTACCACTGCTCAAGAAAATGAGGTAAGAAAGTAATTTTGTATTTGTGTGCTAAACTTGATTGTCTTTTGTTTTTGTAGGTGAGAGCTTGTTGTCAAGAATTCAAGGTAATTCAGATGGTCAAAGTAACTTCAATTTGATACTACAGAAGTTATCAATACTCAAGAATGATGTAAGTATTAATTCCATATTTGTTGGCTAAAATTACAAATAATAACACTGGTTTATTTTTAATCGTAGCTGAGAGCTTGTTCAAGAGTTACTGGTGATTGAGAGTATCAGAATGGTTGATGTTTTGATACTGACAAAAGTTAACCATTACTTTACTCAGTAGAGAGTGATTTTGTATTTGTTTGCTGAAATCAAATGTCATAACTGCTATTATAGTGTTTGCATTAAGTAAGCTAAAACATAGTAACATTTTATGTTACCTAACTATCAGGCTCGCTCGCCATTTGTGCTCAAGCACACCACTAGTTTGTATATATGTTTGGACGTACGTATGTCATTTTGTACTTTGACCCTCGCGTTTTGTGTTAGTTATTTGTTCGACCCAGTCCCAAATTGCACTAAACAGAATCCTCTGGTTTATCGATCAGTAACCCGTATCACCCTAGAAATTGAATTGTTTACCGTTTTGAATTCTTTTGCGGGTGCAGTTAAAACGTGAAAACTTAAGGGACTTTCATTTCTATTCGAGTTAGTGGCGGTGGTAAGTTAATGCGCTCTTTGTCATGGTTATAAGCTGTGCGCACAGTATTTACCTGAAAATACATTGTCCACTAGACTACTGCGAAGGTAAGTCTGTATAGGTGCATGTCCAGTTGTGTCAAAGCATTGTATGTTACAATCACTACTTAGCTAAACAATGTCACAAAGAAAACTTTAAATAATGTGTATTGTTTTGTTGTTGTTTTTTACCTTCAATTCAAGCAGCAGAGAGTTGTTACTATGGCACTGAAATCCCTTTACCGTGTATGCTTGATTAAAAAACTGGACCTTATTTTCAGTAGCTTCAGTGTTAGAAGTCAAAATTATTCATATAAAAATAGTATAGCCTTTAGGCTCGCTCGCCATTTGTGCTCAAGCACATCACTAGTTATGTATATTATGTATGTGGGATGGTACGTATGCCATTTAAACGCGCGCGGGGTACTTTTTTCTCCAAAAAACACGGCTTTTTAAGCTTGACCCCAGTTTATTCTGAAACTGCAGCATTAAGCAAGCCTTACTTTATACTTAAGCTCCAAAGTGTGAGAAAATTCCGGTGAAAACGCTTGCTTTTCAAGAAACAAAAAGTTGATTCTACCCGTTACTATGGCATTGAAGACCCTTTTCCAGACTTAATTTCAAAACTTTGCCATTTTAGGGGGGACGCGGAGTGCAGATTGTTGATTGTCAAGAGCCATTGGTAGTCAGAATGTCGTAGTATTAATACTAAGGAAGCTACTACTACTCGAGGGAAGTTTTGGTAAGTACTTAATTCAATATTTGTTAGCTAAATATGCAAATTTCGCCTTTTTGATTTTTCTACTGTAGTGCCGCTTGTTGGTTGTCAAGAGCGGCGGACTGTAGTGAGCCTCTACTAGGTGAGTACATAACTTTTTTGTTAGCTAAAAGTACATCAATAACTCTGGCTCTTTTTTTTTTTTTTTTAATCTCTACAGTACGTGTACTTTACCAAATATTTAAATTACTTTGCATAAAAGCGGTTTTCTGTTACTATGGAAATTAGTTCCGCGGTTTCTAAGTTATTTAGTTCTTTTCAGAATAAAATTATTTCATCTGTACAGTTCTATTTTGAGCCAACCCGAAACCTGATATATCTTTTACTGCTGAGAGTGTTCAAGAGTAAAGGGTTAAGCTTGACAAAAAGAATGAGAGGCTGAGAGCCAAACACTTGGCTGAAACTGATCTAGAGCGGGAGGAGCGGCGAAGAAAAAGAAGCTGTAGAGACAGAGCCAGACGTGCTGCAGAAACTCCAGTTGAAAAAAAAAATAGACTGGATTAAAGAAAAGCTGCATTAGCCAATGAATCTATGATTAAAAAAACCTCAAGATTACAGAATGCTTGTAAATATAAATTATGATAAAGGGATTATCATAATTATTTGAAATTCTCAGATTTGCTGAAGGGCATCATATAAATTTTAAAAATTGGTCTTGCTGATAAAAAAACTAAAAAAAAATGTGAGAATCATAATTTGGGTCAAAGGCACCAAACATTGTTTTGTTTTGTGTTGTTGTTTTCGTGAGTATGTCCTTTACTTCAATTAGGAGGATTGTGCGGGACCGTCCAGATCTTGTCCCGATGAAGTTGAGTATACCAGTTAGCAAGTAGCTAATGTCAGATCCCTTGAAATATAGACTCACTAGCGAGTAAAGATTAATACCAACAGGTGGCAGTGTACAGAGTAACTGACATTAATATTAAAATATTGGTAACTAACAAAAATGATGCTTTGTTTACTGTTATAAACAAAAGAGGAATGACATCGACGATCGACGACATCGACGACTAACGCCGAGGACATCGACGAGGTTAAAACTGAGTATGCGCGTATGAGTGAGTATGCACTTATGAGTGAGTATGTAACAGAGTGAAGCTAGCTAATAAGTTATGAAGATATGTCTTGTGGAGGGCTAGAACCCGAACATTCTCCGGGGGGGAGTGTGTTTTCTTCCAATAAGGGTACGAGTTTATGAATGGCTCTCCTGTAGACTCCTTTTTGAGTCTTTACAGTAGCAACTCTGACCAAACCGTCGGCTCCTGGGTGAGTTTGAGTTACTTTTCCCAATGGCCATGATCGAATAAAGAGATCAGAATCTTTGATGATCACTATGTCACCCACTTGTAGTGATCGTTGAGGCTGCTTAAACTTGCTAATTCTGTTTACCAACGTACGTGCTCGAGTATACCCACGCTTGATCATAATAGGACCAGCGAAATCAGCTCCGGTATGGTGGAATGGAGAAGTCGGTGTGACTCGTGTAGCTGGCAACTGACCCATGAGTTGAGTAGTCGTTCGAGAGTAGGTCTTTCTGCAGCGAACACAGGCTCTAGAGACACTCTTTGCAAGGTGCTTGACTCCAATCACATGAAACCGTAGAGATAAAATAGCAAGCAAGGCACTAGGGCCAACATGCAAGTTATCAACATGTAACTGGACACAGATTAACTTAGAGAGTCTATCAGATCGATGTAGGATGATGGGATGTTTCTGGCTGACAGTCAAAAAAGAATTCTCCAAACGTCCACCAACACGAATTAGACCTTTGTTATCTAGATATGGGTGGAGATGAAAAATCTTGCTCTGTTGAGAAACTTTTCCGGTAGTCTGAAGTGAGACAAAATCAGCATCGAAGCAGCGTTCTTGACTGAGCTTCACCAGTTTAGTTTCTGTGTTCTGTAATTCCTCCAGAGACAACTGTGGTGACTGAGTTCTGGAACTAGGCAATAACCTGCAGTTGGTAACAAAACGTATACACCATGACAAAACCCTTTTAAGGTGAGTGTATGAGGAAAAAACCTCAGTGATGTCTTCTGGAGGAGGAGAGGTAATCAGAACTGCAGCCTTAGTCTCAGTTAAAATCTTCTGATTCCTCCAATCAGTACGACATGGCCACAGAGAAGGAGATTCGAGCAGCCAAGGAGGGCCTTTCCACCATAGATCATGTGAAATCAGTTCACTTGGAGATGCTCCTCTGGATGCCACATCAGCAGGGTTGCACTCTGTAGGAACATGTCTCCAATGTGTGGATGGAATACGGCTAACTGTGTCCATGACTCTGTTACAGACATAAGACTTGAGCTTTGCAGGTGGAGTAGACAGCCAACACAGTTCAATGGTTGAATCACTCCAGGCATATATATCTGTAAGGGAAATAGAAAGAGCATTAGAAACAGTAATAAGAATTTTACTTAACAACTGAGCTCCACAGAGTTCTTTTCTTGGAGTGGTAGATCCACAGATAGGAGTGACTTTAGTCTTGGCTATCAGCAGTGAAGTTGAGACAGATGTGTCTGAGTAGACAGCTCGTAAGTAGACAACTCCAGCATAGGCAGAATCTGAAGCATCACTGAAGCCATGCAGTTGGAGACTTCTGACTTGCTTTCCCTTTTCCAGGTGATAGCGTGGAATAGGATGTGAAGTTATGAGAGAAAGTTCCTCTCTCCATTTTTTCCATTTATGAGAAATGTTTTCTGAGACAGTATCATCCCAAGCCAACTTCAATTTCCAGAGTTCTTGGAGCAAAACTTTGACTACAATTGTACAGGGAGCAAACCATCCAAGAAGATCGAATGTTTTGGCAACATCTGACGCTATTTTTCTCTTTGTTGGTTCGTCATCTACATTGAACGTGGGAGTTGAAACGTGAAGAGTGTCCTTCCTGGTGTCCCAATGAAGGCCAAGAGCCTTGTGGCATTCTGCTGGAGGGGAGAAAAGCTGAACACCGTCGTCCTCTCGCATGTTCGTAGGAACATTTTTCACCACGCTAGCGTCGTTCGATCTCCACTTCCTCAGCCACATACAAGCGCAACGCAGAAGAGCGATAAGTTCCTCTTGAACCTCCTTCGCTTCCGTTGAGGTTGCGGCTCCAGTTAGGCAATCATCCACATAGAAGTTAGCGATGATCTTAGCAGCTCTAGGATATTGCTCTTGATGGTCTTTAGCTACTTGAAGCAGAACTTGAGTAGCCAGAAATGGAGAAGACGTCACTCCAAAAGTAACTCTAGTCATTCGCATGTCAATGACACCCTCCCCCCGGGGAGCTGCTTGCAAGAAGCGGTGCAAATCCCGGTCATCCTTGTGTACTTCTACCTCACGGAACATTTTGGAAATGTCAGCACTCATACCAATAAGGTGAGTTCGAAAACGAAGAATGACATCGGTGAGCATGGGGTAAAGGTTCGGACCAGGAAGCAGAATGTCGTTTAGAGAGAATCCAGACGTGGTTGTGGCCGAAGCGTCAAATACTATTCGGAGTTTAGTAGTTGTACTGGACAACTTGACAACACCATGAGAAGGTAGGTAGAATACTGAAGATTTCGGCGTAGCCAGGTTATCAACGGGAACGGGTTCAGCATGACCTAGTTCCTCGTACTCCTGTAGCGCTTGAGTGAAATTCTTGTACTTTCCCTTACGTTGGAGCGACTGCCGATTTTGATAGAATCTTCTGCTGGCTTGATCACGAGAATCACCTAAGGAAAAAGGAACAGACTTAACAGGTAAGCGAACAATGTACCTACCCTCCTCATTTCGACTGTGGGTCTTTTGGAAATGATCTAGAGCTTGAAGATCCTCCTCCGAGAACTGTTTGTGATCCAAGGGTGCTTCCTCAGTTTCCCAAAATGCAGTCAGTAGATCGTCAGTAGTGGGATCAGAGGCATGAAAATGTAGACACAGGTGAGACTGAAGTGGAGGGGGTTCAGGAATACACTTTCCTCGGATAGACCAGCCAAAAACTGTCTCCCAAGCGTGAAGAAGGCCATCCTGTAAAGAGCGTCTTCCGGTTAACATAATTGCATCGAGTACGTCGGACCCTAGTAGCATGTCAATTCTGCCGGGATAGTCGAAGTTAGGGTCAGCCAATTGTAAACCCTGTAGAAAAGATCGATTCCTGACACCTTTAAGGTAGAATCCAGGCTGGTCATTAGTGATTTTATTGATTATCACAGCTTTCAACAGAATGGATTGACGTTTATGGAGAGTTCAGCTTTGAAGTTGCAGCCAGGAACCGCAGTTTGGGCTATTCCAGTGAGATGAGTGGGCTCACGAATCTTTTCTACCTTCAGTTGTTGGGCCAGTCGAGAGGTCATAAAGGACATATGTGAACCACTATCAAGTAGAGCTCGTGCTTTCTGAAGTCGTCCTCTAGATTCGACAGTAACTTGGCAGATTCCCAGGAAAACTTTGGGCTCGAGTGGATCTCGGTCAGTCGAAGAGGTGTGGTTATTATTCGAAGCCGTCGTCGTAGCTGGCTGTTGATTGGAGACTTGTCGATCAGGTGTTTCGGAATTTCGAGCGGAACGTTGACGGTGCAACAGTGAGTGATGTCGACCTCCACAGACCCTACATGACTTAAAACTAGGACAGTCTCTAGAAGCATGATTAAAAGATAGACAATTTGAACATACCCTAAGTCTTGAGACTTTATTGGATCTCTCCTCTACTGACTTGGTCTTGAAGGCGGCACACATGTAGAGTGGGTGATTCCCATCATGACACAAGGAACAGTTGTTATCCTTACTAACATGGAAAGAGGTGCTATGCTTTCCCTGTTTCGCTGGTTGGGCAGTAGGACCTGGCGAGTCCATCGTTCGTCCTTGTAGACCCATCCGATATTGCTTGAGAAGTTCAACCAGTCTGTCAGTAGTTGGAGTAGTCTTTGAATCGGCAGTTTTCTCCGTCCAGTAACGAAAAAATTCGTCAGGCATGTGAAGTTCAGCAATAACAGTGAACAAAGTGTCAAGTGACACTACTCCACATTCCTTCATGGTAGCGACAGTACGCTGAATAAGTGTGATGAGTTGACCGATTCCCTCATTGGTAAGTTTCCAGTTGTGTTTAATGAAACTCTGATGAATGGTGCGACTGGTGACTCGTGGTTGGTCGTAACGTTCTTTTAGAGCTTTGACAGCAGCGTTGAAATCTGAACCACGCCGAGTGTGGGAGTCAATGATCTCTTTGCCTTCCTCACATTTTATTGTCATTTGTAAGAAAGAAAGTTTATCAACGTCAGTAAGAGTAAGATCTTTGTCCAACACGTTGTTGAACTTCTCCCAGTATGGACGCCAACTTCCATTGTCTCCATTGAAGCTGGGTAGTTCGATGCGAGGTAGACGATCGAATTTGGAAGTTAACTGAGGTTTGTCTTCCTTTGAAGCAGACGCAGTGTCGTCTGGATTATCGCTGTGGTACCTCTCCCACAGTGTGGTAAGGTCTAGATGATACTTCTGTAAGGTGTCCATTAGTCCAGGACGATCCTTCAGAGGAAAAGCAAGAGCTTGAAGTTCTTTGAGCTTGACGTTGAGCTCAGTGAGTGTAGTCTTTACGCCGTAATTGGAAACAGTTGGTTGAACAGTGATAGCATCGATAGTAGATTTGGCTAGGTTGCTCTGCTGAAGAACCCGAGCTGCTGTTAGCTGTTGTGTGAGTCCCTTGCGAGTAGCAAGCATCTTACAATGGTTAGCATGGTGTTCATCTTCCTCTTTCTCAATGTTTTCCTCCTTGATGTGGACAAGAATTGCATTCTGAAGAAGTTCAGCGATGGAAATGTTTTCCTTGATTTTCTCCAGATGGTGTTCGATAGATCCTATGTCCAAATCTTCAATCGGTTGTGCTGTGCAATCCTTGCAGTAACGCTCGTTCCTTGTGGCGTCTCTACGGTTATTCGTTCGACGTCGTTTCAAAGAAGTCAAGTCTTCTTCACGTAGAATCAATTCGAAGCGAACTAAATCCTGTCTCGTCGTCATGGTAAATTACACCAAGGAATTGTGAGGAAGATAAAATATAGAGAATAAAGAACACTTTATTACACTAGTCGAGTAACAAAGTATCCGGCTCGAAGGACCAAAAATGTGCGGGACCGTCCAGATCTTGTCCCAATGAAGTTGAGTATACCAGTTAGCAAGTAGCTAATGTCAGATCCCTTGAAATATAGACTCACTAGCGAGTAAAGATTAATACCAACAGGTGGCAGTGTACAGAGTAACTGACATTAATATTAAAATATTGGTAACTAACAAAATGATGCTTTGTTTACTGTTATAAACAAAAGAGGAATGACATCGACGATCGACGACATCGACGACTAACGCCGAGGACATCGACGAGGTTAAAACTGAGTATGCGCGTATGAGTGAGTATGCACTTATGAGTGAGTATGTAACAGAGTGAAGCTAGCTAATAAGTTATGAAGATATGTCTTGTGGAGGGCTAGAACCCGAACAAGGATATTATGGTAGAGACAAAGCCCTGGAAAAATCTCCAGCAGATTTTATTGGCCAGTGATTACTGAAGATATTTGAAATACGATACAGATCTGCCAGCAAGAATGCCAGACTACAAATGATGGAAAATTCTCGCTCCATTGCATCCCGTTAAAGTTCATTCCCAAGTATTGAAAACAGTAAATGAAAATAGTATAATAGAATTAATGTGTAATTAAAGGTCATTGTTTATTTTTGTGTATAGATAGATCGGTATTGATATTGTGGGACCACTTCCTATAACTGCAAAAGGGAACAGGTACATAGTAGTTTTAGTTGACTACTTTTCCGAAAGGCCGCAGGTGGAACCCTTGAAGGACCAGTCAGCTAAAGGAGTTGCTCTTTTTTGAACAAAATGCTATGCAGGTAGAAATGAATACAGTAGTGTTGTAACCGGCTAAATTTTGTATTAATTGTGTCATTGAAATTATTGTTGGCAAGGTTTGTAAGTGCTGAAATTGTCATCAGTGACCAAGGTCATGAATTCATAACTGCAGAAAGCAAGTATCTCTTTCATGCCACTGGAACAGAGTACCGAATTTTATTGGCCTACCACCCACAGACGAATGGATTTGTGGAACGTTTTAATCAAACTTTACAGAAATCAATGCTGAAGTTTGTTAGAAAAGAGCAGGATGACTGGGACGATTGCATAGATAGTGTGCTGTTTGCTTATCGTACCTCTATTCAGAGGTCAACGAATACAACACCTTTGGAGGGTTATGTATTTGAGGTATGATGGTAATGATTTAGGGAACTTATAATAATAATATTATTATTATTATTGTTATTATTATTATTATTATTATGCATTTGTTAGAAAACCTGTTTTGCCAATTGAAATGGAGATTTTGGGCAATATACAAGACAATAGTGATGATCAGGATAATAATAACTGAGAATTATGTTCAGACAATGAATGATGTGAAGAAAGGAATTTACCAGAATGTTAAAAGAAACATTGACAAAGCTCAAGTCCGTTAGAAAATTATTATGATAAAAAACTGAAAAGGATTGGTGTAAGAATCTAAATTAATGGTTTACTTTATTTCTACTGTTCTAAACTTCAATTAATTGGTAAGCTATCAAAGCAACTTTTCAAACTTTTCTTTCCTCCATCTTTGAGAGCAATTCTCCAGTGTGTGATGATTTTTTTTTTTGTGTGTATTAGGTACAGAAACACCAGGGTTCTATACAGTGGTTATAGGAAGAGGTACAATAATTGTTGCTTTCTTAAATTATAGCACTGTATTTACTTATTTCTTTTTTTTTTTTTAATTTGAATGTTTTGTTTTTGTTTTTTTTGGTGGGGGGATTTTCAACAGCAAAGAATCCCAAATTCTCCACCCCCTCACCTTCTATGGAATCCTGTCTGTTTATGAAGAATTACTTTTATGAATAAGAAAATTTAAAAAATGACTTTTTGTGAACTAGGTCTTCCAATAAACCCCCTCCCCCCACCCCCACCCTTAAGAAAGAAAGTACTGTAAGTTTATTCTAGCTATCATAATTGCAAGTTTTTCCAATTAAGACATTACAGTACATCAAACTCTTGCAAGTAGACTAACTTGCTCACCGTACTGTGCTAAGCACACAACTACAGCTTTATATATTTTTTACCTGTATTTAGTTGTATTAATTAAAATCTCTTCCTTTGTTCATGCCACTTTGAAGAACCCAATCGTAGGAGATTTAGTCTTAATAAAAATAGTCACCGAGATGGAAGGAAGAATGGGAAATTGGAAAGACATTATTATGGACCATACAAGATAAGCAGTTGCATGGGAAAGGGTGTTTACAAACTATCTAGTATCAAAACTGGTCAGCAATAATAGTATTTTCTATGAAACTGCATGCATTTTTGTTATGCATTTATTCGTAGGCAAGACTCTTAAGAAGGCTGTGAATGGCTTTCGATTAAAAAGTATCATAAGTTAGCAGAGGAAGGAGCAAAGCTCACTGAAGATTCGGTGTTTCAGTTCGAAACTTCAGATTCATCCCCTGATATTCATCGCTGTAAGTATTCACTAGGTTTGCTTTAGGAGATTTATACTATTAACTAAACTTGTTTAGCGTTATTTGATGACAGCATTTCACCACTTCCTCCCCCAATGCCAATACTTGAACAGATTAAAGCATCATCTTCTGAATGGAGAACTATTTTTAATACTTCACCTTTACTTGAATGTACTGCATAGTTTATATACACGGTGAATTTACATGTTTTATAAGCACACCTACAGTATGCTTTATTATAAACCTCAATCACTTCCATTTTTACTTACACCTATTTTTTTTTACTTGTGTCTACAGATATTTCCCGCTATGTAAGACGAGTAATTCCTGTGATTGTTCATCACAATCGGCGACCATACTCTCTAACAGTTGTAATGAGAGTTTTGTTGCTCCAAGTTTCGATGCTGACAAAGATAGATGAAACTCTTTGTCACAAGTCAAAATACTCTCTCAATAGTGTGCCAATTTGATAAACCTATTACAATCGAGAAGAAATTGTTGTGATTAGTAAGATATGACTAGTCCAAATGATGGCAAAGAGCGACAAAGTCGGCTGGACTATGACTAGTTGAGATAGCAGAGTGGACAGTTGCTTGTTGTTTCTTTTACAAGCTATTGTCACTTCAAATTTGAAGTGAGATAGATTTGTAATGTTATTTAGTAACAAGGGTACTCAGCTAATGAAAGCAGTGGTTAGCACAATTGTAAGGTAATTGTTAACGAAAGATCATCCCAATAGCTTCAATGATGGCCTTAGAATAAAGCAAAATAGCCACAAATTGATACCACTTGATTCTCTATCTCTGTTGGTCTTAATTTTTTTCAAATCTAGCTTAATGGTATTGTCCTTTTGTACTTATTTCAACTGCTGCAATGAAGTATGACCAAAATATACAGAAAAGGGGGATTACATAGATAGCAAAATGTCAGTTTTATGGTTTTGTGCTAACCACTGCTTTCAGTGGCTAAGCACCATAAATGAATGGTTTTAATTTCATGTTTATATTGGTATTATCTGCTACTTTTTATTTTATTGTAGCTCAGCCAAGCAAATCCATCAGTACTCCCATAAAGAATGGAACCTCTGATTTTTACTTGCAACTTATCACCTGTTAGTTCCAGTATTCCTGCACCAACTATTCCTGACTCTAAAGTTTCATCTGTGGTATATTGGAACAAACAGTTAGGGTTGCATGAAAACGATCGAACAGCAGTGAGGAATGGAGAATGGCTTTCTGATAAGCATATTAATGCAGCACATTCTTTGCTACGAGAGCATTTTCCACTTCAAAAAGGTCTTCAAGATACCCTTATGCTAAAACAGTGTGCAAAAAGTATAATTCTGGAAGTGACAATTTTATACTAATTATTCATGTCAATAGTAATTATTGGGGTGTGTGCATTCAACAAATTCTCACCCAAAAGAGCTGTGGATGTGTTTGACAGTAGTTTTAGTGGTGGCAGTTTATTGTCTTTAAAGAAGCAACTGGTGGTCATAATAAAATGTGTTTTCCCTTCCTTTTACATAAGATATGTAGAAGTTGAGAGGCAAGTTGGTACTGCAGATTGTGGCCTATTTGCAATTGCTTTTGCTCTCACTCTTTGCTTGGGTTCAGACCCTTACATGAAACAGTATAATCAAAAATTAATGCGTAACCATTTTGAAATGTGTGTTGATAACAAGCAACTTCTACATTTTCCAACATTACCATGTTCTCGTCGACAAAGGGCTAGAAAGAGGATTAAGTGTGAGAAAGAGTTGAGAATTTTTTTGTACATGTCGGCTACCATGGGACAAGGAAGATTCTTCTAAAGGTGGCATGAATAAATATCAGATGTAAGGAGTGGTGCCACAAAAATGCTGCCAGATTAACCTAGACAAGTACTCCTCAAAAAATATATATGCAGCAATTATTAACTTTTTATCCATTTAGAGTTTTGCTTTGAACTGCTAGTCCATTATTCTTTACTTTGTTTTTTTGTCATTACAAGGAACTCTAAAAGTATAAAATAAAATTTTGTTGGAACTTAATGAAATTAAACTAAATGGAATTTTAGCTAAGAATCTAAGTAGAACTGGTTTGCATATTTTAGTTAACTTTTGGTCATAATGGAATAAATAATCGTATGAATTAAGGAATGGGTTGTGAGGTGCTGGTGAGCCCAAGATGATCAGTTATAATGACATATCCTGGTGTTCTGAACTAGTATTTTGTTCTAGTGATTTCTAAGAGCTTAATAAGTCTAATCATCAAGGGAAAGTCAAAGGAGGAAGATATCTGGCAGAAAAAGAAGCAATATTTATCTATGCATGCTTCCTCTTGAGTCGGGGACTGGTGGAGTTCGAATCACCAGATTTATGAACTAAAACAACAAGAGAGTACAATGGTTTTGGCAAAGAAAGTCTTTCTACCCTTATCATAAGGGGGGACAGGCTGTACTAAGGGGGGACAGATGGTCCTAGGATTAATAGTCCTAAGGGACACTGAGTCCTAGGACCAGAAGTCCAGGGGAGGCGGGGGGGGGAGAAATTCAGTGCGGGGGACAATGAATCCTAGGACAACATCAAACACTCGGTATGCTGATGTGGCGGTTATGACTTCTCAGTTCGATGCAGACGGAGTTGAAAAGCTAGTGATTTCGTGTTTTCCAAGGCTGAAAGATGGCAAAGAGTCTAACAGTGGTTTGCATGAGTTTACTAGAGCTGTAGTTCTTACTTATAACTCATATCAGCCCTTGAAGATACTCTCCTAGCTCAAGACAACATTTCCAGAGATCATTAGAGCTCAGATTAAAAAAAGCCAGAATCAAAGGTTGCCTTTATAGCTAACTAGGCACAAGTGAAAGCTCGGGAAGCAGAAATATGGCAAAATGAAATTATATCACTTGTAGTGTGAGTGTTACTCCAATGCAGTCATATTGTGGCACCTGTACGAAAATGTTTTACGTATTATTATGCTCACAATAACTTTATTTTTTAATCTTTCCAGTTATGACCTGTTATTTAAAGTGATTATACAACAATGACTGGTTGATTCAGTCATGCTCCGCTGAAATACTTAAAATAATAGCAAATTTTCTAACAGCCAATATTATGTTAATTAGAGCTTAGCCGAACGTTTTGACTTCTTGCCGAAGTCCTCTTCTGGAGTCAACTGAGTCGAATGACTGAGGTCAATGACTTGTATTAAAATTAATTCAATAATTTTTTTTTTTTAAATTGATTAAATTTGTGGTTTGTTGCTAGGCAATACATTTCGTGTTGTTGTTTGTTTGTTTTCAAATCTATAACTAACAAGCAACACTATAATATATAATTGTTGGAGTATTTTCTCATTAATTACTTTATCATGACATTTTATACTTGACGATCATATGCAAAAAATAATTCACTGGTGAAAGTGTTAATTGGTGAGTGAGCAAACTGAGCAAGATACTCTAAAGGGCAATGCAATCAAGACTTTGCAATGTTGTATATTTGTTTTCTTATTGATATGGTACTTATGACCTTTTTCACATATGTCTCTACTTGGACAAGATAAGTAGAGTGTTCCTCTACTGTATGAGGTGAGTGTGAATCAATTCATCATCTGTTAATTGACTTGTTGAGCTGGTGTCATAAGAAATTAACTTTTTTTGTGGCATTATCTTTGGGGCAGACCTGAGTACTTACGAAAAATCTTGACTTTGTTAATAAGCAGTACACAGCCAACTATGAGACCCACTACATGACCGCACCACATAAGTTGCACAGCAATGCACTGTGACTTCAGCATGCAGCTAAATTTCAACTTCAGTGAAATGCTACTTTTGGACTCAAGAAACTGGACATGAGAAACTACTGTTTGCCCAATTAATCTATAGGATCTTTTTTTTTTTTTGAGAAATAATTTTAGTGATCCTTAACAATAGTTGCGCTATCTCACTCGCCATCTGTGCTGAAGCACACAAGCTATTATGATCTCAAATTTTTTGGCATTATTGATTTATTATAATGGTTTGATATAACTATGAATTTCAATTCCTCTTTAAACTTATATTATAAATACCTTCCAGAAACTAACTATTGTGGTAAAGTAGGAGCATTGAATCCTGAGAGCTTTAGTTAAGTCAGTCATGCAGTATCTTCCGATTAAATTTGGATAATTCATTTTCAGCTTAGCGACTAATGCATATTCTTTATACATACAGACAGTAATTTGCATGATCATGCAAATTACTGATACTGAGCGGTGTAAGCATCACATAATCAGAATGTTACTTGAAATTGTTCACTACACTTGCTAATATTTAGATAATATTTATATCTGTGAACCACGTATGAGATACATGATTAAGAACATCAAATTAAATGCACACTAGCTCAGAAATATGATCTTATAGCTCAATACAAGAGAAATGGTTTCTTTCATAATGAGCAAAAAAATGTCATGTATCTGAGCCAGTTTGTTTCTAGAGAAGTCTGATAGTCGTGCGAATCTTTGTCATCATCGGGGAGTGCCATGTAAGGATTCATTGCAACTTGCTTGGTTCATAGAGATAAGGCTCCCGTTTCCCACCCAGTTCTTTCTTGACAAGCTAAACATATGATAAAATATAAAGACACAAAAAGTATCTGGGCTACTGCCTTCACCGCCATAAACTCACTGGTACTATAAACCAAGAACAACTTAGAAGTTGTACAGTTTATATAGTATGACTTCTACTGACCAGAGTAGGTGGTCTCAACATGACAACACACAAACCACACATTATTCAAGAAAGTATACCTAAGGAAGTAGGTATATTATAGTAAAGCTTATATGTAAAATAATTTTACATTTGAAGATTATAGCATGAAAATTGATACATTGTTAGAATACACAATGTTGCAGATTCACCCTGTAATAAAAATTTCACCTCTTTTAGCCATTTTTTGACTTACAGTTGTGGTTAAGCTAAATGTAGTTCAGCATAGGATTAGCAATATCGTTTAATAGGACCCCACAATATTTTTAACAATGTTAAATGTTGCCGGAAATGTTTTTGAGCTTGACAGAGTAGGTGTGCCCTTCTGTACAAAATTAATTCCACTAGTGCAGCGCAATGCCATGATTTATAGCATCTAATCAGATTGTTTCTTTGGCTTTATTCTATCATATGAAACTATGCACTGAGGATGATACTGGGAATCTTGTGCAATAAGATCTCCTGCACTGACAGAATGGACTGGGAGTAAGTTTCAGTAGTGGCTATCTATCTCTACAAATAACTTTGATTGTTGAAGAAATCGTAAAACCACAACAATAGTAGTCTAATGTATCTAACAATAACATCCATTGTGTGGAATACAATTATAGTTTAGCATAGGATATTTACATGGGCTTGTTCTGTTGTTAATAAATCTTCCTCACCAAAATCTCTAATTCGCTATAGCTACAATTAACCCATCATATCTTCTTGTCACCTCTGTGAGCAGCTGCTATTTATATCATGTGGCAAAATTATATCAGCATTAATATTTGAAATTTAGCACCTTCCCACAAACCTCAGGCATAATAATTGCGGAATACATGCCACACACCCCACCGAATGAATCTACAATGTCCCTGTAGCCAAAAATATTTTGAAGGACATTTTCTAACTGTGTACTAAATTTCATGTTTTAATCATCAAAGGCACAATTCCAGTAAAAATTCTGCAAATATCAGCTGGACTATATAGGGCAAAACTTAAGTTCAATTATTGAAGAATGAATTAATGACAGGAAAATATTTGTGACTCTTTGGGCACCATAACCTAACGTTAACTAAACAAAAACAATTGTTAATCGCTGGACTCTCCCTTTAATATTTACTCGTCTTCTCAATGCAAGTTGTTATTCTCATGCCTGTCAACCTGCCATATAAATTAAGATGTACAAATTGGATTAAAAAATCATAACTAAGTGACAATTCACCCACTCACCGACTATGGAAAAGTAAGGGTCAACGCCAAACTAACCAAACTTTACTGACCCATTTCTTAACCATTAACCGCCATAGACAGGTGAACCATAGTTATAGTTTAGGTATTTTCTAAATAGTGGTAACTGATAAGTGGTTAAGGGAAACGTGACAAACATGAGGTAGATAAGCGTGACAGGGTGACATAGCTATTTGCCTGAACATTATGATTGTCATGCAAAGTTTGGTGTGGTTAGCAACTATGATTCTCACACACTCTTGCGGTGTTGAATAGCTACCAGAAAGCTGGTACAAACAGTAACTTGTCTGAACTGAAAAAATTAGGGACAAGGTACAATTGAGAGGTTATTTCCTTTAAGAGGTCATAAGCGAACATTAACTATAGGAAGGAAAAACAATAATAGAGTTCATTTGCTTGTTAAAGAGTTCACTGTCAGAGAAGCCGTTGTATACTGTACTTCTTGTACGTATGTCACTTTGTATAACTAGTGAGTTTTATTTGGTGTCAATGTAGTTAAGCCCATTTATTACATATACTATATTAGTTTGTTCATATTCATACTCTTCCACCTTCATTTATCATTAATAAACACACACATCTATTACAAAATACAAGAAAATATATCTAGCTATATGAGATATCAACATGCCTATACATAATTATATGGCAGAATATTGTACTATTTTGGTCAAGTTAGCATAGCTGTATATTTAGTTTTCTATTTGCCCATGTTCTTCATAGTGATCCCAATTTTCTAGTGTTAAAATATTGAAATAATGGGACATTTGAATTTTTCATCAAAAGTTAAGTAACTCCATATCTAGTAAAAATATCTTTTAATGATAAGAACCTACCATCTAGCACTTTAAAAAATGTGGAAGAGTTTTATTGTAAACATCAATAAAAACAGGCATTACATATTACTTAAATGAGTCCAACATTTTGAAAGATAGTATCTAAAGTCCTAATAAGCTACTTTTGTGACAAGTCCATCACAAATTTTCAGACACTACCAACACCAGCGTAATTGAAAATCAAAGTAATAATTACTCCACCAATTGATACTCATATTCACCTGGCTCATGGACAATATACTTGCATGGGGAGGAAAAAACAAAAAGATGAATAATGCTTAAGAGTAACTAATTTTAAAGCTTGTGAGGCCAGAAAGGATTTTCAATCGAAGAAAATGGGAGGGTTTCTCTACAACTTGCATGCAGCAAATGTGAGGTGCCATGTAGATTGCACAGCATAGACTTTGCAGTTTGCCAATGTTGTGGTGCTACAAATACCATGCTGAATGTTTGAATAATATGTTCATTATCTGCTGGGTAAAAATGTGAACAATTTGAAGGCAAGAGAATGAGAGTTTCTAGGGGAATGATAAAATCAAAGTTTACTGACTAATATGTATTAATCTCGAGGATATTCATCACTAATAGCATTCAAATTAAGTGCAATAAATTTTTTCAATGCAATTTCTGATGACATTATGTCAAAAAAATGTTTGATGGTAAAGAACATTGCCAGTGCAAGACGTTTAGAGAATGTGGCAAAGCTAAATGAGTAAGTAACTAAGATTAATCACGTATTAACTTGAGTAGTTTCTATGAAATTGATACTATTTTCTGTTAATTTGTGCTTGATCAGGAGAAATAGCAACCCCATTCTTATAAGTCTGACAAGCTGCGTGTGTAGTTCAGCATACTATATGGTGTCATAATGTGGCGAGTGCAAATAAATATCTCTTGTCTTAAATCTGTAAGTGAATGAAATGGCTCTCATTGGTGTCTGTTAGCAAGATATCCCTAGGTACTATATCTCGCTAGGTTCTGTTCTTGTATTAGATATAAATACAAGTTTACATCTTAATTATTGTCTGAAATAAGCTTTTGAACTTACTTGTTCTTCATTAGTTTCTGCAGCATTAAAAGGCCACGGAAACTTTGTTTCTATAATAGCCAAAAATATATATCTTCTGTAACTAAAAATAAATACTATTGTACTATCAAGTTGAAAGATGAAACAATAACTCAATTGTTGATAACTTATATAACCTATTAAATCTCAGTGCTACAATCTCAGGAATTACCATGTTCTGACTTCATACAACTAATAAATTCTCAGAACATAAATTTAAATATTATTAATGACAAGTGGCAAATTCTTATAGTTTCAATAAGCTTCATAGATTAGTGTAATAATGGGATCATTACAGAGTGAATTGACTTCGATAATCAGCCCAGTCTAGTGGCTTGAAATATATATTATATATATATATTATATATAATACTTATAGCACGAGTCAGAGTACAATATGGGAAAATATTTTACGAGCACGCAAAATATTTTCACGAGCCAAAGGCGAGTGAAAATGTGGCGTGAGAGTAAAATATCATTCCCATATTGTACGACGAGTCTGATAAGTGATTTATTGCTTCTTTGAAATTTTTCTCAACCGGTTACAATACAATTTTCATTGATTTTACTCGCTACGCGCGCGCTACAAGTAGCGTACAATATAAACCGTACAATATGGGAGAATACAGAACGCTCGCGTGATGCGGAAACATTCAAGTAAAAATATCAAAGCTGCAATAAATATATATATAATGTACTTCTAATATTATACTTGTGTCACATTAAATGCACAATTATAAGTAGTTTATTAAGACTTAAGACGACAAAGCTTAACCCTACAATTGTCAAAAATTATCATTATTAGCTCGTCATCACTTCACACTTCATTCCACATTTACACTTATTGAGTACGCTTGTTTCTCAGTATTTGTACATGTGTAGTTATATAACTTTCAAATATCACCTTTCTAACCCATTGTATCATTTTTCACTTCTCACTGTTACACTAATCTTCAGTATCTGTATACATCAAACCACAGCAAATGTAGTATAACTCGTTTCTATTTAGTTAGCAAGAAGTTCACAGTGGGGAACTGTTCTCAATAAACATTCCCTGTCTGATTACTGAGAGCGGATGTCTCAGATGACCACTGAGACGTTGACTATGCATTAGTAAAATTTTAACAACATAATACAACAGAATTCCTACATTAGCTTTTTACCTGAATCTGCTATTATGATGTCTATGTCATTACACTGAAGTGTTAGTACTTTTGCTTTCATGTACCGAAGACTTCGAAATTGAATGATTTCGTCTTCAGTTAACCAAAATCCATCTGGTATGGCTGAAATCTGTGGGGGGTCGCCTTGCTCGCAATGCGCGAATCGCCACAGGTCTGGTTGACAGCAAGTAAGTCGCTGCCACCAGAGATCAGCAAGAGGGGTTAGCCTCACTTTGAGCTTTAATAAAAATACTACTGTAAACTGATCTGATTACAACACGTGGCGAGAGAGCTTATGTATGGGCCCACTCGCCGCTCTGACCAATCACAATGATACACACACACACTCAGGTGATCGATTACGATAATGACACAAAACTCAGCAGGTGACCTGCGCATAATACTTCTACAACACAAATGTTCTACATGACAACCAACTATAGCTAAGACACACAATGTTCAATATGACTGTTCATGCATCTTCTATGTTCTTGAATGTGGGCTGGCCCACATCATGTGCAAGTGAAAAGTGACGCAAACACATTCTGTTTCAACTCCTTCCACTTGTAGCTTCACTGGATCTACTTTAATAATTTTACATATATCTTCTCCAAGTATCTTTAATTTGTCCAAGTTGCAGTTTTCAAAATAATCATCAAGTTTAACTAATAATTTAACATGATGTTCTCCATTCATTCCTATTCCTGAAGGACATCTTGTCACTCTGTTCTTGATATAACCAGCGAATCTTGTTCTATAAGATTCCATCAGTCTTTTACCTTTCTCAAAACCAGTTCTACGTATAACATGCTCAAGAAGCTCAAAGTTAAAGAAAGAACAGTAGCTAGAAAAGATGCGCCATAATTTTCTGAAAGTAACATCTTCTAAGTCATCTTTAGTAATTTTTTGAAATCGATCATTCTTCAACACTGTTCCGCAAGGTAACCAATCTTGCACCACAGAACGTAAATCATCAATTGTATCCTCGTCATTATTAATAAACTGGTACAGTTCTTCCCGAATTTCCATATATTCCCTATTGAGAATGCATGTTTCCATTTTAAATGTTGGTTTATAATATTTATCATTTGGATCGACATAATGACCGTAGAGTGTCATTGCATCTGTATGTAAACATAATCAAAAAATATATATGACAGAATTGTAAGCCAATTAAAACTATTGTAATTCATTGCATTTTTTATGCTCACTGTGATCATAATTTAAAGTACTACTCTAACAGTGTGCATGTGTGAAAGGGTTACTATACTCAGTTTGTCTATCAGTCATTCAAGAAGTAGAAAGAAGTGCTGTGTTAACATTGGCAGATTTATTAGATCAAATTGAAAAATTTGTGTCTTTGGGCCTAAACTTTAAGCAAGTTTGTATTGTCATGAAAAGATTCAAATCCATGCACGTTATATTAGTAGGCAGACCACAGCTAACTGTTGTTCATGGTGATAATTGTTAAGTGGATTGAAACTTCTCACCTAAAGGGTCTGGAAAAAAGCAAAGGAAAAATGTGAAAGTGGTATGAAGTGCCTACTTCCCAAAAAATAAAAGATTTCTAATTGAAATACATGGCAGTCATCAGAGGTATAAAGTGCAAGCAAGACAGCCTGTTTGGTCTAGAATATCTAATTGAGCTCAACAGCTGTTGAAAATTGTCAGGAGTTGAAGTTAGAAAACCAAAATGAAAAGAAAAATTGCTTACCATATTTACAAGGAAAGTAGAGAACATAAAATTGATTAAAAAATTTGATTGTTTAAAAAAACAAAAAAAAACATCATTTAGTGCTTATGCTAATATCAACTGTATCTATAATACTGACTTCTGCTAACAATATATTATTAACTTTGACTTACATTACCTTACCTTCATCATGTAAGACAGTATAGCCTGTAGAGGTAAGTTCCTGTCCTACATTGCCAGAAACCGCATCATCTGTAGAGGGCAATCCCTGTTCTACATTGCTAGAATTCGCTATGGGAAGAGTTTGTGAAGTAGTAACGGGTGCTGTTGATCTTGTCCATAACATTGTGGAAGACGCTATAAAAGATTAACACCAAATATGGATCACATAGAATTTTCCTTTAATGATAATCAGATTCATGTGGTGAAAATAAGCTTAGCAGAAAATTACTAAGTTTGAAATGAAAGATTTAACTAAATAATTTAATACTATCAGCAGTTGATACACCCATTTATTGCTTAGCGCTAGCATACAAATGCAAAAGCTTAAAATTGCAACAACAATGAAAAACTTTTCAGTTAATTAAAACTGAAAAATTATTTGACGGCTATACTTGAAGTGCCAATTTTACTCTAGTTTAATAATCCTGTGGCTACAGGTTGATCGCATTCACCGGCTAATAATAGCACAATTATTAACTATACAATGCATGTCACCTTCATTTATTGGTGAACAAGTAAAGCACAATTGAGTGCAAAATTAGGTCATGTAGCGATATACATATTATGTGGGTGCAGCTGCGGCATATGAGCAGCAAATATGATTTTAATAAAACAGATTACTAAAGATTTATAGGTAAGACAAAGCAGGCATATCTTATAGAAAACGCACCTTTCTTTACATTAGCTGATGAATGTTTCACTTAGTCATAAAATATAAGAATTTTAGAATGTAGATTAGTCACATACAAGCAATCTGATTGGTCCATTACGTGAATCTATTCAAATGAATTCATTCTGCAGCATTGTCAAGAACTTGTTTTGTTTGTTTCAGCTATTGCTGTATTTCAAAACAGTTAGGTTCATATGTAGTAAATCGGCTAAGTTAAAAAATCCTTGGACTCTACCAGCGTCCTCACAAATCCCTTATTCTTTATATATAATTGGCGAGCGAGCGTAGCGAGCGAGACACTTACAGGGGTAACACAATTGAAAATCGAGGATGTTTGTTTATTTGTATATATGTATGGACGTACGTATGTCATTTTGTACTTTGACCCTCTCGTTTTTGTGTTAGTTATGTGGTCGACCCCGTCCTAAACAGAATCCTCTGGTTTATCGATCAGTACCCGTATCATACTAGAAATTGAATTGTTTACCGTTTTGAATTCTTTTGCGGGTGCAGTTAAAACTTGAAAACTTAAGGGACTTCCATTTCTATTCGAGTTAGTGGCAATGGTAAGTCAATGCGCTCTTTGTCATGGTTATAAGCCGTGCGCAACAGTATTTACTTGAAAATACATTGTCCACTAGACTACTGTGAAGGTAAGTCTATGTAGGTGCATGTCCAGTTGTGTCAAAGCATTGTGTGTTACAACCACTACTTAGCTATAGAATATCACAAAGAAAACTTTTAAATAACGTGTATTGTTTTGTTGTTGTTTTTTTCCTTCAATTCAAGCAGTTGCAGAGAGTTAGTTGTTACTATGGCACTATGGCACTGAAATCCCTTTACCCTGTATGCTAAATAAACAAACTGGACCTTATTTTCAGTAGCTTCAGTGTTAGAAGTCAAAATCATTCATATAAAAATATTATAGTCTTTAGGCTCGCTCGCCATTTGTGCTCAAGCACATCACTAGTGTACTTCTAATATTATCCGTTATAATTTTAACCTGTGTCACGTTAAATACACAATTATAAGTAGTTACTTAAGTCAAAGCTGAACCCTAAAATTATCCAAAATATTAACCCTACCTGCTATTAGACTTACCTGTATCATTTCCGTGCTAGCAGCTTACACTAGTAGTGGAATACAAGGCTAGAAATGTACTCAATGGAGAAGGGACAAGTTCGTTGTTTACAATCTCAATGAAACTTTACACATGATCGATTGTCAGAACCACATGACAAAATTTGGGGGCGTGTACAGTGAGAAAGCTGCGTGTTTTTTTTTCTATATAGACTTTTGTATGAGTTTTGGAATATCACTTTCCCAGTTTTGAAGTTTACTGAGAAAATATTTTAAATTTTTTTGGCGTGAGCTTTCAAATGGTGCAACCCCAGAAGCGTAGCTGCTTCTGTTCAAAAGTCGTTCAAGTTTTTCTTACGACTAACTTAACTTGGACATACCATAGTCGAGATAAGAAAACCTGTTCTCAATCACACAATATTCAAAACTTAAATAACTAAGAAAAATATTTTGTGTGCTGTACTAAGACAATCAAAACTTGTTTAGCTCTCTTATAATACATACTAAAGTTTCAATATAAAAATTGTGTCCTGAAATCATAATGTTATAATACTATTATAAAACTGTATCTCATTACCTACCTTGTGGATCAGGACCAGGATTTAACTCCACATCTCCCGATAGCAATAACCTTCTTGATGAGTAATTTAGTTGGATATTCATGAAGATCATGGGGACGTTTTTCAAGGTTGTGACAGCAAGTGTTGAGAAGAAATGAAAGGTGAAACCTGTGTTTTTGGTTGTCCATTCCTTCTTTTTTCTATATGTAAAATTTACAGTACTACACAAAAATAATTAATAAATTAATCTGTACCTTTCTTGACAATAGTGATCAAAACAGAAAAACGACTTTAATTGTTCATTCTTGCAGGCATTAAGCAATGCTCATATATTTATGACCCGTTGCAAATTAAAATATAGCTATAAGAAGCTTGAGAACTACACGTAGATATTAATCATGTGGCAGACTAAAAATTATTATATATAGGAATACTGAACATACATAGAATAATCAGAGCTAACACTGATGGTGTTATTGCTGCTTTACTTGTATACAGCAATTGTAGTCTTGTCATTTAAGAAAAGAAGTCGGCCAACTAAAGTGCGTATATCTATGTGTGTGAAATTTCTTTTAATAAGACGAATTGGTTTCAGACTTCATGGGTGTAAAATAGCATATTTTAACCACTTCATCTAAAATATAAAAGGTATGTAAATACCAGTTGCTAATAAACTATTCCTATAGAGTTAAATGTAAATTTTAGTATAAGTTACAACACAGTTTGTCGAGAGTGTGTTCCACCACTTTGCTGACAAATACTAGTACATGTTTTTGTGAAAGTTGCATAAAAAATAGCTGAGATCAATTGAAGTAGTAAATACAAGCCAACAAAATAGGACATTTTGACCTCCATCGAACAGCTAAACAAAAATTAGAATAAGTTTCAATCAAAAACACATGTAATGTATTCACAATAGGAAACAGTATAAAAACAATCTTCAAAATACTGTATTTACTATAACATATTTGGTAACAGAACAGTTAATTACAAGTATCGGTGTAGGAAAACATTTCAGTAATTTGGTGGGAGAAGGGGAGGTTCATGTGAGAAATCACCTCTTTAGATTTGCACCAAAATTATAGGAGGCGGCTCTCGCCCCTGGATTCCCCTCCCCCTCCCTTTCGCTGTGCCAATGAGTCAAACATCATTAACGATTTAAAATCACAAGTATGACAGTAGTATAATTGAGAAAAAATACAATGGTAGATTTTGTTGGATACTATTGTAGTCATTAATAATAGTGAAAAGATTAGCTGTTGAAAATACTATACCTAATGAAGTATCAATATAGTTTGTGCAATGTAAACAACAGATGTAAATGCTGTCTATAACATTCACAAGAAGCTGAGTATTCAAGGGACACTCACCCATAGTCTCAACATAAAATTGTATTTCCAGCACTCAGTAAACTACTCAGTAAAAAGCAAAACTACCTCAGGCAGCTAGAAATTATTTGCTCATGTGATGATAACACAACAATGTAGTGGTAAACTTTCAGCCAGAGGTAAGCTGTATATTGCATGCAATAGTCTCAAAGCTATGCCATTTTTTTACCTGCTAATTTAAAACTCCTCCCATTCCCCATTTATTGTACAAATAAAGTAGCTAGTCTTTTCATAGCACGACAGATCTTTAAAGTTGTTTTGACGCATTTGAAATTTGGCATAGACGTAGAGTAAGAGTTATTAAGACTAATTCTGCAAAAAACAAATATTGGAGAAAGAAAGAAGTTTTTCCCCATGAGTTACTTCTGGAGCCAATATCTCAATTTTTGCGCCGTAAAGTTCTTTTCCCCGGACCCATTCACATATGATATAATGTTATAGCAATAAAATTCAAAACTTAGTCAAAGTACTAGCAAATTCATCATATATTTATGTTCAAGCACCTCTTCATGTAAGAAATAATTATGAGATACATGATAAATTACCTGAGACTGACTCCTAGTCCATGCTGAGGCAGTGATGTAGGATATGTGGCACACATTTGATAATTAATTATCTGCTAAAAAATAGTATTTCTGATAATTCACATAACGTGACTGCAAATACGTATGGTATGCCAATATTTCCCTTGAATCATAATTACAAACTTTTTTCTAAAAATATTGAACTAACACTGACAATAGTTAGAGTATTTCATTTTAAGTGTCTGCCTATTTTACCATAGTTCTACTTTCGAAATCAAATTAATGTGAAGTTTTTTTTATAAAAGCCATTGACAAACAACACTGTTAAACACTGCACTGACTTCAAGAAAACCAGAATATAGTGTAATACCAATGCTACTGCGAGCAGCAAAGAAAGTGTTTGCTCACGTGAGTATATTATGAGTAAGGGGGCGGTACCAACAATTACTAATGATCATACAGTCATAGAATAACAATTTTTTTCAGAAAAAATAACAATTGAATGAAAATTCTGACACATTGAAGGCAGGGGCGGATGCAGCATTATAGAGGGGGGGGGGGCCGAAAGTTAAGTGGAAACTTGACCACACCCATTTTATCACACCCACTAATTAATTTTTTTTTTGGTTTCTTTCTGAATATTTCATACACGAAAAAAATTACACTCACTGACAACAATAATGAATTAGTCAAGAATTTATTGAAGCAAGTTATATAGTCATAATACCATCCATCTCGGATGGCGACGGGAGAATTCATCCACCACTTCCTCTGAAGTAATTTGCCAATCCATTAAGACTGTCTTGTCCCATACTACTCCTCAGTGAAGTCTTGATCAATTTGAGCATGCTGATGGAACGTTCACGTTCACAGATTGTAACTGGCAATGTGCCCATTATACATAAAAGAGTGTGAATATTGGGAAAGAAATCACAATCTGCATGTACTAAGCTTTTCTCTGGAGTACAAAGGCTTACAGCTAATTCAGAGTCAGCTTTACATTTGTGCTGCCGAGCTCGAATTGGATCTTAAGACTGAACTCTCTTTGACATTTTCACATTACAAACTGGCAATCTTGCTATCATAAGGCATTGTTAGTAGAATGCCAGCACAAGCATGGGTAAGTGGTCATGGTGTAAACGAAGTACACTAACCACAGAAAGAAGTATTAAATGCTGGCTGTACTACATGTTTGTGCCTTGTGTGTATCACATGTCGGTGTGTGGTGTGTGTGTAAGGGAGGGGGGGGGGGCCAGGGCCCCCTGGGCCCCCCCCCCCTGGATCCGCCCCAGGAAGGGACTCAAATTGTCCAGCGGAACGGTTTGATGCTTGTTTCAATCTTAGGGAGGCTGACATCCTTGAGATCCGCTTTTGTTGTCTGATAGAATGACTGACTGACAAACTGAGTACTGTAACCTCTTGCGTATGCACGCTCAGGGTTAACAATCCTTTAAGTATATGTTTGATAGTGGTACTTTATTTGGGAATTTTTTTCCTCTCAGGGTGAGGTACAACTTATACTGCACCTTGTAAAATACTAACAGCTAAGGTAATCAACCTTCATGAGTGTATTTTATACAAAAAAAGTAGGTATCTGAGTATCTCACTAGTGTTGAAATTGAGATTTATGATATTTGTGCAGCTAGAGTCCTCCAACTGACAATGTACAGCGGGGTGTCAAAATGCAACGCCTAGTCATGTTTGAGAGGGATAAGGAGAAGAGTGTCAGCAAAATCAACCAGAGCAATCAGGATCACATGAAGAGGCCCATAAATCACAAAAAGCAGTGTTGGGTGAAGTACGTGATGCTTTTGTAGCTGATATTGTTGCCATGATTATTGGTGTGGGCTGTCGGTCAGTGAAGGTCGTAAAGTTCCTCAGTTCAGGCTCACACAGTGATGACAGCAATTAAGCCGCTGCCACAAGAATCAGTATAATTCCTCGTCGACAAGCTAATTCCCGGCTGGCCTACCCCTCCCTCGAAAAGTGGACAAAGGATGACTTTAGTTTTAAAGAAGATCAGATGACACATATGACAACTGAAAAACTGACTGACCACACACACAAAATATGAAGTGTTTTATTCACAGCCCGGACACAACAATGCACAACAGTCATGGGACTAATAAACACTTCTCATGTTAACAAGATGTACACACGAGCCCGGACACAACAATGCACAACAGTCATGAGACTATAAACACTTCTCATGTTAACAAGATGTACACACAAGCCCGGACACAACAATGCACAACGGTCATGGGACAAATAAAACTTCTCATATTAACAAGATGTACACACGCAGAAAATAACTATGTCCCATGACTGAGTCCAAAACACAAGCACCACACAAACACACATACATACACATATAATGTTCAATTAATAGTTCCTGCAGATCTTCATACATATCCAGTTTGGAATGTGAGTGGCTCTACCAATTTAGTTGGGGTGTCATCCCACAGTGTATAAGCCTATTTGTATAAAATATCAGGAAACCTTGAAATATTGACTCTGTAGCAGCAGAGACACAATGTTCACGGCTAAATTCTATCTCCTTATTTCAATATGTCAGATCACAGTTCGACTTTTCATAGATGGCTGAGGCTCTTCAATTTCGGTGAAGTTAAAAGTAATTTCAAGTCTGCTGATGAAATTTTCTGGTACAAAACCAAGGTCTTTTGACCAGTAAGCTATGAGTCATGCCATCCCTGATGCTTCAATAACTGCAAGAAGCATTTTTTCAAGGAGCCTTTTAATACAACTTGTAATGTATCATTATATAATTTTGTACGATTTAGGAGGCTGAGCCCCCTAAAAATAACTTGGGGACTCTAACTCCTCCCTTAAGCGATAAATGCTCTTAAAACATGTCCTATTCTACAAATGACAATAGACATGTAAATAATTATCAGTTAGCTATTAATTCTGATGCATGAACATTTTCATCAATGGAAATGGATACCTCACTGCAGCCTTCTACACAAGGTTAATACAGTATTGTAAAATTTTCAGGGGCTCATCCCTCCTTCCGAAACTTTTTGGAACTTTTGCCTTTCCAATCCCCATTGTCAGCCTCCTACTCTTATTAATGATTGAGCTGTATAGTGGTGCTGATTGCTTTACATATCCAAGTAACAGACTAAAATCCCCCAAAATAGTATATGGTACCTAACATTATTATTGGAATTTACTTAAAAAAATTCAACTAGATATTTTGCATCTTTCAATGACTATCCATCTTACAATGACGTTATTATAGTAATTTAATTAAAATATTCTACTAAATATTTTGAGCACATGAAGTCAGTCACAATGGATTCGGATAAAAAGTGAACACTTTTGATTAAATGGATTGTGGTCATTTGGGGCATGCTTTTGCCACATACGTTATTCCTTGTGATCAAATTACCCTAGAACAACTGAGTTATCATCTCCTGATCAAGTGCATACAAATATGTGCTAGGTCTTCAACTAATGACATCTGACTCTTGCTTACGTACTACATTGTCCCAACACAAAATGTTGAGACCCTCTCCCAATCATTGCATACATGAGAGGGACTCACCTCTTTCAATCCATGAGCCATATTGACTATCTTAAGGCCACAGATTTGTTAGCAGAAATGATGCCTGCATCACACAATGCCAAATAATGTATATTTCATGGACATCTTCATAGATAATCTTTAGATTCTTATTGAGCTGATTGGCACTGAGACAATATTGTCCTCCCCACTAATCAAGCTTCTCCTCCTTAACAATGCTTAACTCCCTAAATAAGCTTCTCCTCCTTCCCTAAAGAAGCTCCTTTTTCCTTAATCAGCTTCTCCTCCCTAAACAAGCTTCTCCTTTCTAAACAAGCATTTCCTTCCTGAACAAGCTTCTCCTCCTTTCAATCTTGTCCTTCCTTCAACTTTCTCCCTTCAACCCTCTTCTTCCTTTAACCTTCTCCTCCCTAAACCATGGCTTCTTTTCTCTACAAGCTTCTCTTCCCTTCACAAGCTCCTCAACCCCCTTAAACAAGCTTCACCCCCTTAAACTATTTTATTGAGAGCCCTGTCAAGAGTACTAACTTACTTAATGCTGCTACCCGATTCAACCAGGACAATTCCTTTCCCAGAAGGTATAAAGGCACCTGCTGAAATTAACAAAAGAGGACGTAGTCCCGATAACGAGCCGTTCTCAGTAACTTTTGCAAGATTTCCCTGAAATGCTGAAATGCAATTGATTTCGTTTTTGTAACGTCCTCGACCTGCGCGATGTCTACTGAGCACACAATCAAAAAATAAAGCGCAGCAAGTGTAGAATAGTGTAAATGCGAAATGCGTAGGAGTGACGTTTACATAACTATGGACTTTTCTCTAATTCCAGGACAATTTCATGACCTGGCGAAAGTTACCGACACCCTGCGATTTTTGTTTTTGTTTTGGAGTTCTTTAGACTTGGAAAGTTTTCTGACCTCGTGTAATAAGAAAACCACACCCATCCACACTAATGGAGCGTAGATTCTTACAGTGGGTTGGTAACAGTGTAAGTCTTTTTCCCGAGAGTATCGCCTATGAAGTACGAAGCACATTTTGTCCGCAGTCGCAAAAACTAAAGGAAACGCTCTCATTCGTGATACAATCATTTCTTGTGGATCGCTCCGCTTTGGAATTAAGTAACTTCGGTTACTTCTTTCTTTATCTATTTTCTTGATTTATATTATTCCATAAAATTATTTTAATAATGCAATAAGCAAACTAAAGATTATACAATCACAAAATAATAAAATAATAAATAATTAAAATTTATTTAATTTATTTATTTACTTACAGGTTGATTTGGTTGTTAATTTTTGTCTAATTTTTCACGTTTATCATTAATTATCTATTTGGTAAACTACTTCTTTGTTCCCCCCCCCCACACCCCCCCCCCCCCCAACTATTCAATTTATTTAAATCACTCCCTTTTCGCTTTACTTTTCTGTAGCTAAGCATCTTCACGTTTATTATTGATTTATCTATTTGGGTAATTACTTCTTTGTTATTTTCTCACTTCGTCTCATCCTTTCTATCTTTTCTTTCTCCCCCTCTTTCCCTTCTTTCTCACTCTTACTTTATTTCCATCTTTATCTCTTAGGTTAGCTAATAATAAGCAGCAATTAACTTTATTTTGTTAAAGTATATATATAATACTTATAGCACGAGTCAGAGTACAATATGGGAAAATATTTTACGAGCACGCAAAATATTTTCACGAGCCAAAGGCGAGTGAAAATGTGGCGTGAGAGTAAAATATCATTCCCATATTGTACGACGAGTGTGATAAGTGATTTATTGCTTCTTTGAAATTTTTCTCAACCGGTTACAATACAATTTTCATTGATTTTACTCGCTACGCGCGCGCTACAAGTAGCGTACAATATAAACCGTACAATATGGGAGAATACAGAACGCTCGCGTGATGCGGAAATATTCAAGTAAAAATATCAAAGCTGCAATAAATATATGTATATTTAATTTTCTGTATTTTTATAGATTTAGCTACTTTGCTAATGTCAGTTTCTGCACTGGATCTGCACCATAATTATATTATCTACTAGAGTGGTGCTCCAACTATGCAGTGATGGCGAGTGAGCTACCCCAACAACAGGTAGCAATGATTTAACCAACAGTACTAGTGCACAAATTGCTAAGGAAGCAGTAGCTAGACATTGTCATATGAAGTTAACAATTATATAAGCTAAGTCCCTTCACATTGAGATTCTGGTCATAGTGTCAGAATAAATGAATAATCTATTGTGTGTAATTCATAAAATAAGAAGAAGAAAAACAAATAGAATGATAAGAAAAAATCTAGGAGAAGTTACCACTTGCCAGCATTCTGTAATCCTTTAGAAATACTTAGTGAGAGTGAATGCGGATGTTTTCCTTTTGGCTCCTTCCTTTCAGGAAGATTATGGAATTCAGAATGTGAAGACAAACTTTTACATATCCTTCCAGCCAGAACCCTTGATTTTCCACGTGATGTCTTGTCACATCTTCTACCAGTTGCGGTGGACCGAACTGGTACTCTCTTTCCGTGGCAAACACCTTTGAGTATTGTTCGTGAAACTGACCCTCTGTAATCTGTCCCAGATTGATGGAAAACAGAAGATAGCCTTGCTGTGGATCTATATCCAGCCAATACCTTGAAATGTTTTAAAAATTGTCATACTCCCTCACATAATTGCTGATCATCAACAGAAATCAAATCTTTAAGAATTATCGCAAAATCATCAATCTCAATTTTTAATGTTACAGGGCAATTGTGTTCTATTGAAACTGTTAACTCAGAATGATCCGGATTTGATCATACTAAATTCCAGCTTGTTCCTCACAGTAGTCTCATTCTTCAAACTTGGCTTGCTGGAGTCCTCTGTTAGTGCCCATTTCACCTACAGCAACGAAGTAAGCTCCCACAGTACACAGAAAAAGAATAATAAAGACACAGCAAAAATAGTCAATTTGCGGTTACACGCCTCGGTTTCCGGTGGCAGGGCACCCTTTTAACGACCACAGTTATGTAAACGTCACTCCTACGCATTCCGCATTTACACAATTATTCTACACTTGCTGCGCTTTATTTCGTGATTGTGTGCTCAGTAGACATAGCGCAGGTCGACGACGTCACATAAGAAATCAATCATTTCCAGGAAACCTGGGTTAAGTTACTGAGAACCTTATAGGGACTGCATCCTCTTTTGTTAACTTCAGCAGGTGTCTTTATATCTTCTGGGAAAGGAATTGTCCTGGTTGAAACGGGTAGCAGCATTAAGTAAGTTGGTACTTAACAGCGAATGAAATAGTTTAAGGGGGTGAAGCTTGTTTAAGGGGTTTGAGGAGCTTGTGAAGGGAAGAGAAGCTTGTAGAGAGAAGAAGCCATGGTTTAGGGAGGAGAAAGTTGAAGGAAGAAGAGGTTTGAAGGGAGAAGGTTGAAGGAAGGACAAGATTGAAAGGAGGAGGAGCTTGTTTAGGGAGGAGAAGCTTGTTTAGGGAGATAAGCATTTTGAAGGAGGAGAAGCTTGAGTGCAAATCAGCTCAATAAGAATCTAAAGATTTTATTCTATGAAGATGTCCATGAAATGTACATTTTTTGGCTTTATGTGTCATGCAGGTATCGTTTTTGCTAACAAATCTGTGGCCTTAAGGTAGTCAATATGGATCTTGGATTGAAAGAGGTGAGTTCCTCTCATGTATAATAGTTGGGAGAGGGTCATCAACAGTTTGTGTTGGGACAATGCAGTAAGTCAGCAAGACTCAGATGTCATTAGTTGAAGACCTAGCACATATTTGTATGCACTTGATTGGGAGATGATAACTCAGATGTTCTAAGGTAATTTAATCACAAGGAATAACTTGTGGTATGTGGCAAAAGCACCATCTGGACAAAATTCCCTAAAAGACCACAATCCTTTTAATTAGATGAGTTCACTTTTTATACGAAACCACTTAAGGGTGGCCGCATACCGTCTACGCAATTTTTTGTTGATGGTTGCTATGCACGATTACTACTATTGTATACTTACGGGGGCTTCTCCACTACAACACAAGGACAAAGTACTTGCCGAAGGAGCCGCTCACTAATTGTGACCGTCTACAGGAAAACCGGGCACAACGCGGCACCCTTCAAAATTTTTTTTTTCACTTACAGAGTTGTCGGCATCCAGATATTGAGCTCTCCAAGTTTTATTGTCGTAGCTTAAGTCGTTCCCACTATAATAGACCTAACCGTTCCCTTCCGTCGGCTTCAAACAATACATTTTTAAGAAATCAATCGATCTTTTCTCGATGTTTATGCACGCCGTGTTGTGCCCGGTTGTCCTGTAGACGGTCACAATTTTAAAGCGATTCTGGAGGAAATATCGGGGCCTGGTTATAAAACTTTGTAGCACTTTTTTGGAGCGGTGTGGTAAGTTGGAGCTTCGCAATTTGGTGCACTACTAGCTGAGCCGATACTCTACTGTAAGACAATGAGTTCTTATCCATTTCAATATTACTGTATGATATATTCGTAATTTTTTCTATTTATAAGATATTGAAAAATTCTCGTTATGGTGCAGTTCATTTTTTTTGGTTTACACGTGTGTACAATTTTTGTGTCGTTCTCATTATTAGATTCCAAGAAAAACTCATACAAAATTTGGAACTTTAATTCCACTCGCAATTCTTAAGAAATAGCCCCACCCCCATATCTTATACACTATATTCTGGTTTTCTTGAAGCCAGTGCAGTGTTTAACAGTGTTGTTTGTCAATGGCTTTCATAAAAAAAACAACAACTTCACATTAAGATTCAATCAATTTGATTCACAAAGTAAAACTACGGCAAAATAGGCAGACATTTAAATGAAACACTCTAACTATTGTCATTGTTAGTTCTATTAAAAAAAAATTGTAATTAAGATTCAAGGTAAAAATAGACATACCATACGTATTTGCAGTCACGTTATGTGAATTATCAGAAATACAATTTTTTTAGCAGATAATTAATTATCAAATGGGTGCGACATATCCTACATCACTGCCTCGGCATGGACTAGGAGTCAGTCTCAGGTAATTCATCATGTATCTCATAATAATTTCTTACATGTAGACGTACTTATTTGAATAAGTATTTGAAGAATTTGCTAGTACTTTGACTAAGTATTTAGTTTTAGTGCTATAATAGTATATTATCATTATTTTACTATTCCTCTCTTTAATAAGTAATAAGCACAATAAATGGTGTATGTTGACATTAACTCACTGGTTCAAATCAAGACAAAGAATTTTGGTGTACATCTGAGCTTATAGTGCTTAAATTTAAGTATAGAGGCATATGGTTGTAACTTTTACTATAGTGTTGTCTCTCACACTCAGATTTTTGAGAAACCTAACTATAAACTGTTGAATTAGTTGTGAACATGCTGAAATTTAAGCCCCTTTATTGGCTACTTTTTAGATGTTCAGGAAGATTTTTAGTCAGCTCTTCATAAGTACTATCTTTTGTGAGCAGCAACCCACATTATTGTGTTATCATCACATGAGCAAATAATTTCCAGCTGCCTGAGGTAGTTTAGCTTTTTACTGAGTAGTTTAGTGAGTGCTAGATAATACAATTTTATGTTTAGACTATGGGTGAGTGTCTCAGCTTCTTAAGAATGTTATAGACAGCATATACGTCTGTTGTTTACATTGCACAAACTCTATTGATACCTCATTATGTATAGTATTTTCAAGAGCTATTTTTTTCACTATTATTAATGATCACAATAGTATCCCACAAAATCTACCATTTTATTTTTTCTCATGCAATTATACTTATCATACCTGTGATTTAAAATTGTGAATGATGTTTGACTCATTGGCACAGCAAAAGGGAAGGGGAGGGGAATCCAGGGGCGAAAACTGCCTTCCATAATTTTGGTGCAAATCTAAGGAGGAGATTTCTCACATAAACCTCCCCTTCTCCCACCAAATAACTGAAATGTCTTCCTACACCGTAAAGACTTGTAATTAACAATTCTGTTAACAACTATGTTGTAGTAAATAAAGTATTTAGCTTAAAAGATTGTTTTTATATATACTGTTTCCTATTGTGAATTCATTAAATGTATTTTTGATTGAAACTTATTCTAATTTTCGTGCAGCTCTTCGATGGAGGTCGAAATTTCCTTTTTTGTTGGCTTGTATTTACTACTTCGATTGATCTCAGCTATTTTTGATGCAACTTTCACAAAAACATGTACTAGTATTTGTCAGCAAAGTGGTGGAACACACTCTCGACAAACTGTGTTGTAAGTTATACTAAAATTTACATTTAACTATAGGAATAGTTTATTTGCAACTGGTGTTTACATTCCTTTTATATTTTAGATGAAGTGGTTAAAATATGCTATTTTACACCCATAAAAGTCTGAAAGCAATTTGTCCTATTAAAAGAAATTTCACACACATAGATATACACACTTTAGTAGGCCAACTTCTTTTCTTAAATGATAAGACAACAATTGCTGTATACAAGTAAAGTAGCAATAATACCATCAGTTTTAGCTCTGATTATTCTATTTATGTTCAGTATTCCTATATATAATAATTTTTAGTCTGCCACAAGATTTATATCTACGTGTACTTCGCAAGCTTCTTATAGGTATATTTTAATTTTTTAGTAAGACTTTTATTGACTTTGCTTTGCAACAGGTCATAAATATATCAGCATTGCTTAAAATGCCTCAGAGCAATTTTATGGTAGATTATTGTCATGCTTGTGAATTGTCTCATTTTCTTCATGTCTCATGAATTATATTGTTACTTTTTGGGGCTTCATTACATATGACATGGAAGCTAGAAGAATTAATCACAAATTGAACACAAAAAAGATTCGTTCATTTTTTCTGAAAGTAGTAAGCTATAGCTTATTATGGGCTACAAATAGTATGTAAATACATATTTTCAATTAAGAAAGCCCATACTAGTTCTGTTGGAAACTCAAATGTAGTCTCTCTGCTCAGTTTAACAGAATGTGGCAGAATCCAGATTGAAATAAAGCTGTTTGACATGCTATACAAAGTGGTGACATGTTTTAGCAGATACTTGTATTACCATTGCAATGCATTCTGTATAATGTCAAAGAAGTAGTGAAAAGTTTGTTGGCGAGTTAACGAGACACTATTCGGGGTTACTAAGTTGAGAATCGGGGATATTTGTTTGTTTATATATGTTTGGACATATGTATATCATTTTTGTACTTTGACCTGGCATTTTTGTCTTAGCTCGGTAGTTGACCCCATCCCAAACTTGACTAGGAAGAATCCTCTTATCAATCTTTACCAGGATTATCCCAAGAAATTGTTCACAGATTTTGATTTTTTTGCGGGAGATAGTTACAACTTATACAAAGTTACTAGAGTTCATTATCTATTCAAGTTAGTGGCTGTCGTAAGTTAATTTGCTCTTTGTCATGCCCTAGCAACAGTGTTGTTCTTGCTAGAAAATGCATTGTCCAATATTTTAACTACATAGTAGGGTTGTGGTCAAATATTCTGAATAGCATGTAAATACTAATACATATACTTTAAAGAACTCAAATACAAAATACAAATATTGTACTTTCTTAGGTATATTATTTCAATTACAGTTACAAATACTTTTCAATTACATCACCATTAACTGAAGTGTTGCATGGATTAGCTATAATTGATTTTCTGTTTTGTACTTATCTATGAAAGCTAAAGCCTTAATTTAATGAATTTAGTATTAAAATTATTACATACAATAAGTCACTTTTTCAAACTACATGAAATAATTGATGAACTTAAGTTCTTCAAATGTTTGTCAATTGTCGTCTTTTGATTCAAAACACCTTTCCTGTCATGCTAATTAATCTTTCAACCGAGCACAGAGGATGTTAGATGCATGAATACAATGAAAAGAAACCATGTGGGATATTTTATTTAAAAAAATAGAGGATTTTTTTTATGGCAGCTGTTTGTGCTCCTCCATAGCTATTTACCAATTAACCACTTATCACATTTACACTTCACCTGTCTGAAGCGTAACTCCCAGGCAAGGATACCTAAATGAGAACTGAAGAACCAGCTCTGGTATATTACCTGAGCAGTAGAGAGAGTGAGCTTTGTCCAGAATTAAATATCAGTCAATGTAAAATATATCTTCAACATAATATGGATAAAATAGTTAAACTGAGAAAAAGACAATAAAAATAAACAATATATATCCAAGTAACTAATGTTTGACAAATTTCGACGAGGTTTGATGATCCCCGATAATAAGCCCCAAGAAATCTGTTTCACGGAGCTGTTCCACGCATTGCAGACCGACTACTACAAGAAGATTCTGTCTGGTTTGACCCAGACAATTGCACTTCAAGCAAACACCACCCTACCTAACCACTTAGTTCAGATAACATTTCCCCACACAAACACATCTGTAACTTTATGGCTCCTATCTCAGCACACTTGTGGTGCTAAGGCCATTCATTGGTGGTTCTTGCATCTCTCATATACCATTTTATATCCAGAGTATTCTTCAGGTACTTGTTGTATCATATTCATCTCTCACACTACTCTACTTGGCTTCTTCCTACTTAATAATAAATGTTAAATAATCAGTGTATCTGTATCTGGGCTGATCTATTTAGCATAGTTTCTAAGTAGCGGCACATTCACGCTTTACAACCCTGAACAGTAACGAAATTATACTGTTCAGTAGTCATTAAGCTTGAAGGTATTCACTGATGTGTGCATCAACTGCAGAGAAGCTACTAACTTGATCTGCTATAAGTAAAATATATAAAAGAAATGTTTAATTTTCTTTTGTGGTGGTTGTGGGCATCATGATGGTTCAGCAGGCTCCGTAGGGATGTCCACATTATGCCATTAATTTTACATTATGTTATTTTGCTTTACTGCTATTATGCACCTATCATGCCCTTTATAAAATAATATTAATTTATGCTACCTTTGTGCAATAATATGTAATAGTACTAGAAACTAGTTTATTTTATATTGCATAACTGTTGCCTCAACATCGTTGTATATCAACATCATGCTGGGAAAATACACTTGTGCTTAATTGTGACCGGTTTTAGGAAAATTGGCTTAGACGTGGCATCTAGAGTTTTTTTTTCCTACCAGTAGGTTGCACAGGGCCTTGGGATGTCATCCTCCAAATTTGGAACCTGTAGCACATTATGTCTTCGCCCTATGCACTACAAAACTTCAGTTGTGAAACTTATTAGTGCTGATTTCGAAAAAAAACCCTGCTACTTAAAGGAGTTACTAAGGCCTGGGGTCGTGCTTGTATCCGTGTACTATTACCACGTGTCTCTGGAACACTGTGGATTAATCCAATTGCAGGCGAAAGAAGTCAAATAGGCTTAATGTAGGCCTATGTGAAAACTATGATGGCGAGAAATGAGTGAGTATGCAGATTATGTAGAATAGTAAGTTAAATAGTTAGCTCGGTTCCCCCCCCCCCACCCCGCCCACTGTTAGTGAAAGCCCACCAAAAGATTTCTTACCAACACTTCATACACGAGTCCAACCGGCTAGTGTTTTTAGCCCCATAGCATGAGTTCTAGAGCTAGCTAGAGCTTACATCTGCGCTGCATTTAGGCCGATTTTCCCAAAACAGGTCACAATTATGGCCTTATATCGTTTGTGCCAAAATTATTATGCTGACATGATGTTGAATCCTAAGGCTCTATTGTTTACCAGCTACCTTGTCGTTGATTCTGTGACTAAAGTATATAGAATGAATCTGTTAAGTGCAAATATGTTCCATGAGATCTGTCTGGGCTCCATCCAGAGTGGTCAACTCAGGATAACTGTCTGTCAGAACCACCTCCACAAAGGAGGAAGAACTGACCTACAGCCATTCGTCTGAACTTGGTACAGAACCTGTTAATGATTACCACCTCACTTATCATCATTTAACATCCACAGCTTACCTTTGGTCAGCCTGCTTGCGGGTGCCTCTCATCTTCAAACTTAATCATATTCATCTTGTAGAGGACTAGAGAGAATTTAGCTAAACTCTAACTAAGATTGTTCACAGTTTCACAACACTCAGTTTATTAGCAATTGACTGAATGATACACGTGAGTATATTGTAAGGGATGATACAGAAAAGTGCAGAAAAATGAGGTGAGAATTGAGAGAGTTCAGAGTTCACTACAATCTAAATCTCCACTTACTTCCTACCCATCGTAGTTCTGTACCATATCACACCATATAATCTGTACCAACTCACAATTCAATTATTATTCTTGCGCAAACAAATTCTAAGTGCTGGCGGGAGCCTACGTCTCACTGACTAATTAGATGCCATTATAAGAATTCTGGTCCTTTGAGAACTTTATTATATTAACTTTATTATTTTCTCTTTTTTTTTATCATTTGACCTTCCCTGTGGTGGATTTACGCCCCACCATAAGAGTTGGTCCTTCGAGCCGGATCCTCTGGGCAGAGGATCCACACCGGCAACCCGAAGGAAGAATCTACTGAACCTGTATCTGGGAACAAGCCATTACCACAGTGTGTCCACTTAATCATCACTAACCTAGCCTACCTTGTGGAGGAGCTAGAGCCGGTTGCCAACCAGACTTCTCCAGTCCTCGAAGTTCGGGTATCGCTCCACTACCACGTGAGAATATTTACCTAATTGTGTTTATTATACGAACAACACCTTACCGAACAAATCAAACCTACCAACCGTGTTTGTCATCTTGTTGACACTTTACCTTATCAAATCTATCTATCCAACCTACCAAACTGAGCTTATCAATATAGCAACCCTTTACCGAATTGTATCTACTGTCCATCTATATCAACCTACTGATTGTGGGGTGTAAATCCACAAGCCCAGGAGTAACAAATTGGTAGGACCAGCTCAGAATGAGCAACATGCACACCTGTCAATGTGCACAGTCTAAATTAGCTAAGCTAGACTCAGTTCATCAACTCAACTTCAGAATAGTCAAGAATCAATCATCAGAATAACAACTGGGAAAAGAGGTCCCTATAGAAGCTTTTCATTATCATTCTTATATCTGTACTACTATTACAAATACTACAAATTCCAAACAGGGACAATAGTATTATTCTTGTGAACTACAGCAGAATTCTTACAGGTAGACACTGTAGATGTTTCAATACTCTCAAAAACTTACAATATTAGGCTGCCTTAGTTTTCTGTGGCTGGTATTTTCACTCCTTCAGGTTCCCTCTAGGTGCGTACCTGTGAACAGAATTGCGCCAGGAAATAACTATTTAGAACTGCACAACAGCCTCGACTAAACTCAAGCTAAAGTTACTGCATTAATAATGTGCACTCGAGTAGCCACCCCTTTTCACGTGAATGTTGGTATACTCGTGCGTCAATTGCAATTAGTTCACATGACTAAATTGTTTCCTGTTTTTTACCAAGTGCATTCCTCATCTACACTGCTTGTGGTTGTGCCAACTCAACTTGGACATACTATAAGTACAGTGCTTCCAGCTTAAAGAGCATACTTTTTGAAATTTTGACTGTGTTATTGTTTTTATTCCACTGCAGGGAAACCAAAAAGTCTACAAAGTTTATATTTTGTATGTAGATGTATTAAGGCTATGTTAATAGGTACATCAAATTAGTTTGAGGTTATTCGTGTGGTAGGTGACACCTTGAAGAGGCTGAATTTTATCGTTTTCTAAATTTGATGTGTTTAAGCCAGGAAAAAAGCAATTTTATACTTGGACCTTTCTTACTTAGCACATACAAAATATGTAATTTGAAGTTTATTTAAAAAATAAATTGGTGCACCAAACTTATTTCATTGCTCAAAAATTTCAAAATTTATGGCAAAAAATGTAGCAAAAAAGTACCAAAAGTGTTTAAGCCAGCATTCTTGTGTTTATATAATGGACCTTTCTGGACTTGTCACAACATAAAGTAATAATTGAAGTTACATTATATATTTTTTTGGTTGGGTGAAATAAATATTTCATGACAAAATTAGATTATTTTAGCTGAAAATCAGCTTCAGTGGCAGGGGACCTCCGTCTTATGACGTTTAGTGACGTTTATTTAAATAATTGCCGGTATGGTCTACGTAATAGATACGTAAAAGATTTAGCGCAAGCACACTCATGTCAAATAGCGCGGCAAAAACCCAGGCAGAGCACTCGCAGTATTTTTCGTGTGGCTTCTTTTGGTGGTGTTGTGTAATGGAAGTGCTAGCTAGTTTCAGAGCCCTAGCGAAGGGCATCAAATTTTAACAGGTAGGTCTGGAGGACATCAGGAGAGGAATCAGGCTGTCCTGCTACCTGGAAGTAGGCAACGCCAAGGACCCTAATAGCGTTCTCCTCAAGTGCCTCCCGAGATTGGACTCACTGGGGCAACTTGACAGGGATGCTTCAGCGTTCGTCGCACCTCTTCTGCGTTACGGATTTGTAGCTGACGGGTGAGTAATCAGTTATCTAGTTTTAAGTTATATGACAGGACTATTAGCTATGTACTATAAGAAGAGTTGAAAAGATTCAATACAATTATGGTACTGCCTATTAAGAAGTTTTTGTGATTTGTAGCTAATTTTGTTTCAGTAGATGTTTTAAAAGGAGATTGTGTGTTCAATTGAAGGTGTGAAGATAATTCCTTTAAACTAAAATGCATATACTGGTCTTAATAAAACAAATTTTTTTTTTAACTATGGTAGCCTTACACTTGACTTATTGTGGTTTATAATAAAGCATTAATAATGAGATAATACAGTAATCAATTTAGTTATTGTAAACGCAAATTTAATTTCAGATTGGCTGTGCCTGAATAGAGCTACAAAATAATTTTGAAAAACTCCCTTGACGCTGACCTGATATCAATCGCATGTATATTTTAATAGGGAAGTGACATCACTGCCATTTTCTATTGTTCCTGGCAACAGGAGCTATCGCTATATAGCATGCAGTGTGAAGCTGGTAATGAGAGGAAGTCTGCTTCAACTCCATAAAGTGAGAGATATTCTTAATGATGCCCCTTTACAACAACTAATAATAACACCGACTACTGAGACACCGACTATACAGTTAACTGATGACAATGACTCTGACACAACAATAATATATGACATATCAAATAACTCTGAGACACGACAATCAACATACTCGACTGATTCACAACCCCTCAACACTTTATCCCCTGTACCTTTTGACAACAACGTAATACATTTACAAACTGATGACAACAAAACATTCGTACAATGTGAGGACTATGACAGCGATGAAACATACCTATCCAACACTGAACAACTACCCCTAAACTTTCAGACAAACAGAAATGTTGTACTAACAGAGCACAAATACGTACACCACCATTACAAATAACTGCCACACCTTTACGTAAGACTACGACTAAGAAACATATGCGAGTATGAAAACGACTGATACAACATGCTGCCATTACTTCGACACATTTACAGAAACATACTATAAAACGCAAACGCATGAGGATACTCAAACGACCCGTACACATGGCAAGTAATTTTTTAAACATACTGTGACAAATCTAACATCTAACTGTGACTACATGTAAAACATCGACTGTGACTATGAGGGGTATTATTAAGAATATGCAGCAAGCAGTCTTTCCTCTGTCGGCTGTCGCTCCAACCAGTCATCCATCTGTCGGCTGTCGCTCCAACCTGTCATCCATCTGTTGGCTGTCGCTCCAACCTGTCATCCATCTGTTGGCTGTCGCTCCAACCTGTCATCCATCTGTCGGCTGTCGCTCCAACCTGTCATCCATCTGTCGGCTGTCGCTCCAACCAGTCATCCATCTGTCAGCTGTTGCTCCAACCAGTCATCCATCTGTCGGCTGTCGCTCCAACCAGTCATCCATCTGTCGGCTGTCGCTCCAACCAGTCATCCATCTGTTGGCTGTCGCTCCAACCTGTCATCCATCTGTCGGCTGTTGCTCCAACCTGTCATCCATCTGTTGGCTGTCGCTCCAACTAGTCATCCATCTGTTGGCTGTCGCTCCAACTAGTCATCCATCTGTCGCTCCAATCTGTCATCCATCTGTCGGCTGTCGCTCCAACCTGTCATCCATCTGTCGCTCCAATCTGTCATCCATCTGTTGGCTGTCGCTCCAACCAGTCATCCATCGTTGGCTGTCGCTCCAACCTGTCATCAATCTGTTGCTGTCGCTCCAACCTGTCATCCATCTGTTGGCTGTCGCTCCAACATGTTCATCCATTGTTGGCTGTCGCTCCAATCATGTCATCCATCTGTGGGCGTCGCTCAAACCTGTATCATTCTGTTGCTGTCCTCAAACTGTCATCATATGTTGCTGTCGCTCCAACCGGCATCCATCTGTTGGCTGTCGCTCAACCTGTCGTCCATCTGTCGGGCGTCGCTCCAACCTGTCATCATCTGTTGGCTGTCGCTGCAAACTCCGTGTCATCCAATCTGTCGGCTGTCGTCCAACCTGTACCATCTGTTGGCTGTGCTCCAAACCTGTCATCCACTGTCGGCTGGCGATCCAACCTGTAATCCATCTGTGGCTGTCGCTCCAACCTGTCATCCATCGGTTTGGCTGTCGCTCCAACTGTCACCATCTGTCAGGCTGTCGCATCCAACCTGTCACCACTGTCGGCTGTCGCTTCCAACCTTCATCCATCTGTCGGCTGTCGCTCCAACCTGTCATCCATCTGTTGGCTGTCGCTCCAACTAGTCATCCATCTGTCGGCTGTCGCTCCAACCTGTCATCCATCTGTTGGCTGTCGCTCCAACCTGTCATCCATCTGTCGGCTGTCGCTCCAACTAGTCATCCATCTCTGGGGTGTGGCTGTCGCTCCAACCTGTCATCCAATCTGTTGGCTGTCGCTGCCAAACCTTCATCCATCTGTGGCTGCGCTTTCCACCGTCATCCATATGTTGGCTGTCGCTCAACCTGTATCCATCTGTTGGCTGTGCTCCAACCCAGCCATTGTCATCCATCGCTTGGCTGTCGCTCCACCTGTATCCATCTGTTGGCTGCGCTCCAACCTGTCATCCATCTGTCTCGGCTGGCGCTCCAAATGTCATCCATATTGTTGGCTGTCGCATCCCAACCTGTCATCCATCTGTTGGGCTGTCGCTCCAACCTGTTCATCCATCGTCGGCTGTCGCTCCAACCAGTCATCCATCTGTCGGCTGTCGCTCCAACCAGTCATCCATCTGTCGGCTGTCGCTCCAACCAGTCATCCATCTGTTGGCTGTCGCTCCAACCAGTCATCCATCTGTCGGCTGTCGCTCCAACCAGTCATCCATCTGTCGGCTGTCGCTCCAACCAGTCATCCATCTGTCGGCTGTCGCTCCAACCAGTCATCCATCTGTCGGCTGTCGCTCCAACCAGTCATCCATCTGTCGGCTGTCGCTCCAACCAGTCATCCATCTGTCAGCTGTCGCTCCAACCAGTCATCCATCTGTTGGCTGTTGCTCCAACCAGTCATCCATCTGTCGGCTGTTGCTCCAACCAGTCATCCATCTGTCGGCTGTCGCTCCAACCAGTCATCCATCTGTCGGCTGTCGCTCCAACCAGTCATCCATCTGTCGGCTGTCGCTCCAACTAGTCATCCATCTGTTGGCTGTCGCTCCAACCTGTCATCCATCTGTCGGCTGTCGCTCCAACTAGTCATCCATCTGTCGGCTGTCGCTCCAACCAGTCATCCATCTGTCGGCTGTCGCTCCAACCAGTCATCCATCTGTTGGCTGTCGCTCCAACCAGTCATCCATCTGTTGGCTGTCGCTCCAACTAGTCATCCATCTGTCGGCTGTCGCTCCAACTAGTCATCCATCTGTTGGCTGTCGCTCCAACCTGTCATCCATCTGTCGGCTGTCGCTCCAACCAGTCATCCATCTGTTGGCTGTCGCTCCAACCTGTCATCCATCTGTCGGCTGTCGCTCCAACCAGTCATCCATCTGTCGGCTGTCGCTCAACCTGTCATCCATCTGTTGGCTGCGCTACCAAACCTGTAATCCATCTGTTGGCTGGCTCCAACCTGTCATCCATCTGTTGGCTGTCGCTCCAAACCTGTCATCCATCTGTTGGCTGCGCTCCAACCTGTCATCCATCTGTGGATGTAGCTCCAACCTGTCATCATCTGTTGGCTGTCGCTCCAAAACTGTCATCCATTGTTGGTGTCGATCCAACGGTATCCCATCTGTCGGCTGTAGCTCCAAACTGTCATCCATCTGTTGGTGTCGCTTTGCAAACACCTGTTCAATCCCATGGTTGGGTCGCTCCAACTGTCATCCATCGGGTGGATGTCGCTCCAACCTGTTCATTCCATCTGTCGGCTGTCGCTCCAACCGGTCATACATATGTTGGTGTCGCTCCAACCGGTATCCATCTGTGGCTGTCCTCCACCTGTCATCCATCTGTTGGCTGTCGCTCCAACCTGTTTCCCTGTCACCATCTGTGGCTGTCGCTCCAACCTGTCATCCATATGTTTAGGGCTGTCGATCCAAACTGTCATCCATGTTGGATGTCGCTCCAAACCCGTCATCCATCTGTTGGCTGTCGCTCCAACCTGTCATCCATCTGTTGGCTGTCGCTCCAACCTGTCATCCATCTGTCGGCTGTCGCTGTCGCTCCAACCTGTCATCCATCTGTCGGCTGTCGCTCCAACCTGTCATCCATCTGTTGGCTGTCGCTCCAACCTGTCATCCATCTGTTGGCTGTCGCTCCAACCTGTCATCCATCTGTTGGCTGTCGCTCCAACCTGTCATCCATCTGTTGGCTGTCGCTCCAACCTGTCATCCATCTCTCAGCTGTCGCTCCAACCTGTCACCCATCTGTTGGCTGTCGCTCCAACCTGTCATCCATCTGTTGGCTGTCGCTCCAACCTGTCATCCATCTGTTGGCTGTCGCTCCAACCTGTCATCCATCTGTCGGCTGTCGCTCCAACCTGTCACCCATCTCTCAGCTGTCGCTCCAACCTGTCATCCATCTGTCGGCTGTCGCTCCAACCTGTCATCCATCTGTCGGCTGTCGCTCCAACCTGTCATCCATCTGTTGGCTGTCGCTCCAACCTGTCACCCATCTCTCAGCTGTCGCTCCAACCTGTCATCCATCTGTCGGCTGTCGCTCCAACCTGTCATCCATCTGTTGGCTGTCGCTCCAACCTGTCACCCATCTCTCAGCTGTCACTCCAACTTGTCATCCAGTTGTCGGCTGTCGCTCCAATCAGTGGTCCATCAGTTAGTTGTGTAACCTATACTACTACTACTACTACTACTACTACTACTACTACAAACAATAACATCAATGGTAATTAGAGAAAGTGAAATCTTTTGTATTATGGTGGCTCTGAAAAGAGCCGGTTAAATTATATTATAAGTAACATGATGTATATGTTTGGTGTACTTTGGACTGTCCAACGCATGTAAAATTTAGCACGTAATAAAAAGCATGAAATTAAAAATGGTGCATTTGGACAATGAAAATCAATTAGTAGAATGCATTATAAATTAGTATGTAACAAAAAGCAGGAAAATAGCTTTGCACATGTTTGGTGTATGCCGGACTGTCCGACGCATGTCTAAATGGCACATAATTAAAATGTATGCAATTATAGTGATGTATTTGTTTGGTGCAAGCCGGACTGTCCGACGCATGAAAAACATTGCGTGTAACTAAATAGCATGTAAATAAGGAAATAATAAGGAGAAGAGTTGCAATTTACTGGCTGGTGGTTACTCTCCTGTGTGACTTGTGTGCCTTCACGGCTTTGTCAACTGTGATACAGGTGTGGCCACTACGATAAGCTGACTCAAAGTCACTAAATTTTTCAAAGAAACGCCCTATGGTTTCTTTAGTAACCTGTTGAAATGACTCTGGAATCACTTTTCTGAGTCTCTCTATATTGCCATTACAATGAGCCCTTGTGAACTTTTTTGAATGGCACCAAACCCGTTCAATTGGGTTCAGTTCGCAGTGGAATTTAGGAAGATATATGCAAATGTGCCCCCAGCCGACTGCAATATGGTGGTATTATCTTGAAAGTCCTGTAAAAAAAAACAAAAAAAAACACATGCACACAGACACAAATAAAAACAGCTCAATTACATCAATGAATATTTAGTATTATTAATATTGTTATAATTATAATTGCTATTATTATTTTGGTTATAATTGTGTTAGGTTGCACAACTTACTAGGTACTGATGCAGCTTGTCTCTGAGGTGAGAAGAATTCATTCCTTCCGTATCCTACCACCTACCTCCTCGACAAAGTCGGACAACATGATTGCTTGACCTAGTGATTTCTGCTTCAGCACATGCTTGGTCCCATCATTCCAAATAATGCCTGGTCAGCATTGGCACAGTATGTAGACTCATCATGGTAAACACGAATAACAGGACGTACAGAGGGGTCTGGGCATGGTGAATTGTACACCCATGAGCGCTTTTCCATTGATTCCAACTCCTTCAAATAACTCTCTCGATCCTTTACCACATCTTCCCTCTCATGTCCATCAAAGTAAACCCCCTTTGTAAACTGCTGATAAGAACACCCCAAATCATGCAGCCAATAAGACATAGAAGATTTGCTGACGTCAACTTCATAGTTTTCTTTTACCCATGAACATATATTCAAAGTAGTAAGGTTGGGCACCCTTAACATACCCGTTTTCCCTTATATATTGTATGATCTCAGCCCGAAAGTTCTCGTCTGCCATAAGGAAAACAAACTTGGGGTGTTTTCTCCTAGCAGAATCTAGCTCCCTAGTCAGAGCTTCATCTGTGGTATCATCCACTGAAGTTAGTAGTGAGAAATACTCAGCAAAAAATGAGTGTGCCCATTTTCTCACAACTTGTTGACGGAAGCCAGTAGCTAGAGACACCAAGTCACACGATTCTAGGACACCCATACCTTTTTTAATGCATGCTCCAAAAACTTGAAGGGCCATAGCTTTGTGCAATGCAAAGGTTATATTTCTTTCAAGTAAAGCTGACAATTTTTCAGTTGCAGCTTCAATTATATGGGGGCAATTCTTAACTATATGATTAAGAGTATCACCAGGAGTTGTTTGTGGAGGGGTCACATGAAAACCTCTAGGAGCTTTAGGCTTGCTGATTTCTTTTATCCTCCTAGAAGCAGATGAAGAGCAAGCCCTCTTGTCTGTAGGAGTGTTAGTAATGTCAGCCAGTAATTGCAACTCTCCATGTTTGCGTTTCTTAGCGGAGTTCCCGAAGTTGAAGAAGCCATAGTAAAGCACGCAACAATCGTCCAGTAAGGGAAAGTACCTACACACGGCAACTCTCCTCGTTTGCGTTTCTTAGCGGAGTTCCCGAAGTAGAAGAAGCCATAGTAAAGCACGCAACAATCGTCCAGTAAGGGAAAGTACCTACACGCGGCTAATGTTAAATAGGGAAAGTACCTCAATTCGCGCGTCATAGCGACATTCGTAGCGAGCGCTAATTGAATGATGATTCCGTGATGACTACGAACGAAATAGTGACGACAAATAAAATGGCGCTAAATGTATTGGAGTCAACGGAAGAAGTCTGGTATGCAGTTCCTGAGAAACTCACTGCTAATTTAACAGCATTAACTTGTATTGTCAGTGATAGTTAAGTTGTAAGTGAAATTTTGTGTACCAAAATTTATCAAAACATAGATTTTCAAATTGTTTGCTCTTTAAGCTGGAAGCACTGTAGGCTGGAGAATATTATTTAGTTTAGGTTTGCATTCTGTGAAATACTCACGTGTACATTGCTGCCGCTCTCAAAATTTATTACCCAGCCTTAGGTTCACTAAACTTTTGTATTTATAATTACAAAAGAAAAGTAACATTCCGTGACCTCATGAACAATTGAGATTGCTGGAAATTCAATATATATGATAGCAATTACAGTTCACTCTAATACACTTGTCATTATAGTGCTTAATATTAGCTTTATTATTTGTCTTTCCAGAATTGCAGATTTTATATTTCAGTTATTTTTTGGGACTATTTGGCTACTGAAAACCAAATGTTATACTTTGATGCAGAATTATGGCATCAAATTGATTTCACTAACATGGGATTATGCTTGTCTTTGTGTAAAACAATATGATACATTTTCAAAAAAACGAGGAGTATCTTACAGATGTAGACACTATCACAGAAATGATGTCCATCAAAGATTAATAAATGGTTTTATACAAAGAAGGACAAATTGGGAAATGAGAAATTCAATGGTACTTGCTCCTGAACTTATTTCATCTGGAAACTGTGGTGCACTTCTATTGGGAACTATGTTTGTGTGGTATTTGTATAAAAAGAAGATCAAACAATGCCAGAAAGAACAATTACAGTCATTGTTCTGTTTCGATCATTATTGTCAAGAAAGGTACAAATTAATTTATTAAATATTTTTATGCAATATTGTAAATATTCCATATAGAAAACAGAAGAAATGGACAACCCACAACACATGTTCCACCCTTCATTTTTTCTCACCACTTGCTGTGACAACCTTGAAAAAAGTCCACATGGTCTTCACGAATATACAACTAAATTACTCATCAAGAATGTTATTACTATCAGGAGATGTGGAGTTAAATCCTGGTCCTGATCTACAAGGTAGGTCATCAGATACAGTTTTATAATAGTATTATAGCATTATGATTTCAGGACATAATTTGTATTTTGAAACATTAGTAAGTATTATAAGATAACTAAACAAGTTTTGATTTTCTTAGTACATCACAAAATATTTTCTCTTAATTATTAAAATTTTGAATAGTGTGTGACTGAGAACAGGTTATCTTATTTCTACTATAATATGTCCAAGTTGAGTTGGCCGTATGAAAAACTTGATTAACTCTGATTTGAAATAGCTAAGTTTCAGGGGTTGAACTATTGGAAAGCTTGCGCCAAGGAGGTTAAATATATTTACTCATGTAAATTCCAAAACTGGAGGGAAAGTGCTATTCCAAAACTCAATAAAAAAGTCTATGGTAATAGAAAAATAACACAGCTTTCCCGCTCTGCATATGCCCAAATTTTGTCACATGGTCACTTGTAGAGTTTTCATTGAGATTTTAAACAACAAACTTGTCCCTTCTATGGTGGGTATTTTTCTAGATCGTTCCATTGCTAGTGTAAGCTATGATCGTGGAAGGGTATTCAGCTGTTGCGTCTATGGTACAGATAAGTCTAGTAGCAGGTAGGGTATGTTTTTTCTCTGTGTACTGAGCTGTAAATAGAGAAATGCAAACATTGAGCTAATAGCATTAGTGCCATTAACCCATTGACCCGGCACAAGCGCCTATAGGCGCTCAAGGATGACGTAATGAGGGGGAAAATATTCCCCCCTAAACAATAAATGCTAAAGCTTAGCTACAGCGTCCAGAGCCCGGCTAATGTGTTGTTCTATTGCATGTATTTTTAGAATAGAAATAGCTACTACATAACTAAGGTAGTCGACTTGACGTTACTTCGAAAAATGGCAATAAATTTGTCTGCAACTGAGGTGGTGGATCTTGTCTGCCATGACGTTTTCGACTGCGAACATGAGAGGGAAGGGGCACAGGAGCTATATAGCTACTGCAGAGGTACTACTGCCGAGGATAGAGCTGGACTTGTCAGCTAAAGCTGTCATTTCATTGCTGGTTGAGGAACTACTAGTTTTCAACTTAGGAGCTACTAGAGCACAGTAGGTAGCGAACTTACCAGCAGCTATGTCGAAGAGGATATGGAACTTGATATTCCAGGTAAGAAAAACAGCTATTTACATAGTACATTGGAGAAAAAAAAGTAAGAAATAGTTTTCCCGGGAACATAGCGGTAAGTTTTATTATGCCTAATAGCTTTCCCAGAAATATGGCGCTAATTTGGTCACAGCTGTAAACTTTTTTTTACAAACTCCCAGCAATGAGTAATGATTTGACTGAGATACCTTTGCTCTCTGAATTACTTTGGACTTCCTATTCATTCAAAGGATGAAGTATCTATTTCTGCAAGGTCAGAATATTGAGATGATGGTAATACTGATTATGTTGAAAGCAGCATGAAGAAAGGTTGACAAAGTAATGAATGGATGATAAATGAAGAGTATGAGTAAGAATATGGCTAGAGGGAGGAGTGTTTGTGTGCAGAGGACTGGAATTGTTAGCAAAATATTCTTTTATTCTTGATGTTCTTCTGCCCAGCTATCAGTCACGCCTCCCCTGGTGTCATCCGTGAGCAACAGCATTGCTGGCTGAGATAGCTGTCTATTATAACGGTAAAAAATATCTAATCATGCACAAACAATTGCTAATATTGCACTGGATCCATACAGATCTCTTTGTTATGATTTGTGGTCCCAATAACCACTTTGTTGTTTGTTGCTAAGCAACCAAATTGACCAAAATGTAGAACAATTCATGTACTTTTACGTGATATATGGTTACTAGGTACTTTTTTGAACTACTGACTTGATATTTATTTTTAAACATTATTGATGTAGAAAAAATAAAACTACTGAATTTTATCTGGCGGTGAGAGGGTTAACCAGGTTACAAATAAAATCAATCATATCCAAACTGTGTGTTTGTTAGAGCTGTGTTTAGGCAGAGTTCTTACATGTCCAATTGTTTTTGTTCGAATTGGTGCGGCCATTATAACCACACCCACTTAACCACACCAACTCATTTCTTCAAGTAATGAGTTTGGTTAAAAAAGTCAATATAGAAGTTTCTTAATTAAATGAACCAAATATTGAATCTATGCTCTGAGTATCTAATAAAGTCAAATGCCATTGTAATTACACCACACAATTCAGTACAAACCATTTTTATTATGGGTTCATGTCAATTTGTTAAATTATAATTACTATGTAGAGTGTATATATTCTATAGCTAATATTATAGCTACTTGGACATGCAAAAACAAATAACGCAAAGTCCCCCAAAAAGCTTCAAAAAATTGAATTCACAATAATTAGGGCTTACAATGGCTGTTTTTGTGACAGTCATACCTTTATTTCCTTCAAACATTTTCAAGTATATGTGGCAAATAACTAAATGGATAGAGACCTAATAGTACAGTAATGGCCATTTGCCATTTGTCACCACAGCAGTTATTTTGGCTCAAAACTTGGCGATAAATCCTTGGTAAGGTAAAATTCTAAAAGCAGTAGTGTGTTTTTTTGTCATTCATTTTGTCTTGCAAGTATAACTGGCTTCATTGAATTATAGCATTAATTAAATATTGCTTTTTTTAGTGTTCAATATATTTTTTTGTAGAACTTTTGGCTCATTTAGTGAAAGACTTGATTGAAGTACAACATAAATACTTGACCTTTGGAGTTCAACTTGGAGTACCTTTAGACAAGATAAAAACTTTTGAAAAAAATTTTGGTCATGAATGTGACGAAACATTTGTGCATATATTCGACTACTTTCTGAACAACTTTGCTTCAGATGTTTGGTTTACTAGAATATGTGATGCTCTGGAAGTAGTTGATAGGAAGGACTTGGCTGCTATGGTTACGGAGAAATATATAGCACCTCGAGGTAATATAGTGTGGTCAATTGTAGTATAGGTACAGGTTTGTTTTGGTGTCATTGTTGTAGTGTGATATTTAGCAAGCTCAGGGTTGATGTATGAATATTGAGTAAAGCAGAATTTTTCAGTGATTATTGTATTAATAACTATTTGAGTTCTCTTTAAATTATATCTTTAATAGAAATAGAACCAAAGGCTTGTAAATGACTGCAATATTCTCCAAGACCACCAAATCACTGTCTTACTTCCTCACAATGTCAAATCATTATAACCTTGCATTTGATATTTCCAAATTGCTCATCATTCACTAGTACCGTGATTGCTTTGTTATCCAAGTGTAGTGAGGATGCTGCTAGAGGGCAAGGATTTTAAAACTTAGCCGATTCTGAATCAAACTGTTTTAAAATGTAGCAATAGCTGAAACAAACAAAAAGTTCTTGACAATAAAGCCTAGAATGTGGCATCAAGTATCTGATTTACTCATTTTCTAAATGCCACAGAGTATAAATCCATTTGAATAGATTCATGTAATGGACCAATCAAATTGCTTGCATGTGTCTAGCTACATTGATATATTGTACTAATATGTGAAACGTTCATCAGTTAAAGGAAGGTATGTTTTCTACAAGATATACTACCTGCTTTGTATTGTCTGTAAGGGTTTAGTAGTCACTTTTATTAATATCATATTTGCTTCTAATATGGCACAGGTGCATTCACATAACATACGACTATATGACCTGAATTCGTACTCCACCAATAGCATTTGCTTTACTTTACTTGTTCAGCTTTAATGAAGGTGACATGCATTGTATAGTTAATAATTGTGCTATTTTTAGCTGGTGAATGTGATCAGCCTGTAGCCACAGGATTAAACTAGTTCAAAATTGGCACTTCACAAGTACAACCATCAAATAATTTTTAAGCTTTAATTAACTGAAAAGTTTTTCATTGTTGTTGACAGTTTCATGCTTTTGCAATTTGTATGCTAGTGCTAAGCAATAAATAGGTATATCAACTGCTGATGGTAAATCTCTCATTTGAATGTTAATAATTTTCTGCTAAGCTTATTTTCCCCACCTAAATCTGATTATCATTAAAAGATAATTCTATGTGAAGATCCGTATTTGGTGTTAATCCTTATAGCATCTTCCACAATGTTATGGACAAGATCCACAGCACCTGTCACTACTTCACAAACTCTTCCTGTCGTTAATTCTAGCAATATAGAACAGGGATTGCCCTCTACAGGTGATGCTGTTTTAAATGCTTCAAAAATTCTTTCCATCACTAGTACTGGCAATGTAGAACAGGAACTAGCCTCTACAGGTGATACTGTCTTGTATGATGAAGGTAAGGTAACTTAAGTTAAAGTTAATAATATATTGTCAGCGGAACAGTGTTAAAGATGCAGTTGAGATTAGCATAAGCACTAAATGATGTTAATTTTTTGTTATTTTAAACAATCTAAAATTTTTTGTAATACAATCTATTATCTCTACTTCCTGGTAAAGGTACAGTAAGCAATTGTTCTCTTTTTTGGTTTTAACTTCAACTCCTGACAATATTCCACAGCTGTTGAGCTCAATTAGATACTCTAGACCATGAAACATGCTGCCATTTTATACCTTTCAGTACTCTGATGATATCCATGTATTTCAATTTAAATTAGAATCTTCTTTTATAGGGAAGTAGGCACTTCATACCACTTATTGAATACCATCATTAACTACAGTCAGCTTTGCTCTGCCTTTTCAATATAACATACATCTTTTCTTGACAATACAAACTTACTGAAAGTTTAGGCCCAAAGACACAATTTTTTCCATTTGAGCTAACAAATCTGCCAATGTAAAGTAGAGGACTTCTTTCAAATAATTTTTCACCACTTTTTGACGTTGAACATTATTACCAAAACCACAGGCACTGTGTATGAGGATTACAAAACCCAAAGCAACTATGGGCCATGTGAATCTAATGTTTAGTTGGGGTTGTAAAAGCCAGGTAACACCTTTCCATTAGAGCTCAAATGATATTAGTTGATCTGGTGTTGCTAGCTCTAGAGTATCCATAACTCTGTTGCAAACATGTCTTGAGCTTGGCAGGCGGTGTTGCCAGTCAATAAAGGAACAATATTCGAATCACACCACACAAATAGATCTGGTTCATACAGGATTTTTAGCTTGGATGGGGGGGGAGGGGGCGATGGGAGATATTTTATAGATTCACAAAAAAAACAACTTTTAGCCACTTGAAAATGGTGCAGTCATGACTATGAAACAGACTGCTAGATGTAAACTTAAGACAAAATATTAAGAATGCTATCGAAGGACCAGAACTAGGAAGTGTTGATTTGAAGAAGTATTGGAAAGTTTAAAAGAAAATAACTGTAGAGTAAGGCTATAAATTTTCATATCATTATTTATTATATCAAAATTCAGTCAGGGTAAAAGATTTAGGGAGGTGTGGGATGAGGGGTTGGGGAAACTGAATGTATAAGAGGAGAGGGGGACTGAATGTGTAAGGTGGGGGCAATCTTAGGGCTCCCATAGTCTATGGTACACCTTGATCTGTAAGAATTATTAACATTACTTCAGCAACAGTGTGGTCCTAGTATCTTCTGATAGTTCGATAAGGTTGACTGCAGCCTCCAGTTCCACTGACAGGCCTTGACAGTTGGTCAATTAATAATGGTTAAAGTTATATTAAGAGACATATGCAGTAACACAAACAGGCTCAGTTGGTCAAATGGACAAAGAATCTACAATGCTCAGTGACTATATAGGAGTAGGTAGATGAGAGGTAGAGGGGGGCCCCCACCTTTACCCAAAGACAGTGAACAATGAGTCCAGCTCAGCTGGTAATCACATAAGTATTAATACTACTACAATGTGGCATGACTATGAATATAGTTAGTGTGTGAGTTTGTAAATGCTGGGTTGGCCTATACCAGCCCCACAAACAGTAAGTAAAATCTTACTTAGTAATTGAGCTCCATTGAGCTCATAGTAGAACCACATACTTTTGTCTTTTCCAAGACAACAATATTAGAGCAATCATTGACAATGGAGTGGTGAATGAAGACATTTTCTAAGCACTGTGCAGGATCTGAAATGGGGAAAATCTCTGCAAAGAGGTTTGGAGGATGAGCAGTATATGCAAATCATTAGTGGCAGTTAAAAATTGGTACTGCAATAAATTTGTTCATATTACTGTGAATTTTAATTATTTATAAAACATTATTCAAGAATCATCAAATGACCCTATAGTCTAAATTCTTTCATAGTGATTTCTAACAGCATGCTATCACAAAAGGCACAATTTCAATTAAGAAAAACTTCACCTATCTGCTGCAGTATATGGAGAATTTTAGTTCTTCACTGTAAACGTAACCTATATTGCTGGAGCAGTTCAATATGTTTGTCAGTGTTCAGAGGAGTATTACGGTCACCTGTTTTTCATCCGGTAGTGAAAAACTAATCTGGCATATGGGGCTCAGCTATTATAGTGTATAAAGAAGCTTTATAGAGTCCACTTTGCATTCTTTCATGGATGTGATTGTCCAATGAATAAAAGTAGTGAGCTTGACGATACCCACAGAATGAGTTTCCAACCTGTTTCTATTTTCAAAACTCTAATTGAGCTGTTTCTACTTTTAATTTTTTGATTGTGCTTGGACCTTTGTCTAGTGTAGCCTCCTTTCAATTCATAAAAGATAATGATTTGTCAACGTTAGTAATGGTGGGGTCTTTTTGTAATGGCTATAATCCTTAATCATTTCTATGATATAGAATAGTACTTTAAAATCATAATCATGTGAGCAAAAGAATAGAGTGGATTACAATACTTTTTGCATACAATACGTTTTTTTTTTAATTATTTATTCTGTCATGTTTTCTTTAATTATGTTTACATACAGATGCCTTGACACTCTACGGTCATTTTGTTGATCCAAATGACAAAAATTATGAAGCAAAATTTAAAATGAAAACATGCAATCTAAATAAGGAGTATATGGAAATTCGAGAAGAACTGCACCAGTTTATTAATAATGACGAGGATCTAATTGATGATTTACGTTCTGTGGTGCAAGATTGGTTACCTTGCGGAACAGTGCTGAAGAATGATAGATTTCAGAAAATTACTAAAGATAACTTAGAAGATGCTACTTTCAGAAAATTATGGCGCATCTTTTCTAGTTACTGTTCTTTTTTTAACTTTGAGCTTCTTGAGCATGTTATACGTAGAATTGGTTTTGAGAAAGGTAAAAGAATGATGGAATCTTACAGAACCAGATTCGCTGGTTATATCAAGCACAGAGTGACAAGATGTCCTTCAGGAATAGGAATGAATGGAGAACATCATGTTAAATTATTAGTTAAACTTGATGATTATTTTGAAAACTGTAACTTGGACAAATTAAAGATACTTGGAGAAGATATATGTAAAATTATTAAAGTAGACCCAGTGAAGCTACAAGTAGAAGGAGTTGAAACAGGATGTGTTTGCGTCACTTTTCACTTGCACATATCAGCCATACCAGATGGATTTTGGTTAACTGAAGACGAAATCATTCAATTTCGAAGTCTTCGGTACATGAAAGCAAAAGTACTAAAAGTTCAATGTTATGACATTGATTTCATAATAACAGATTCAGGTAAAAAGCTATGTTGTATTACATTGTTAAAGTTTTACTAATGCACAGTAGTCATCTGAGATGTCCACTCTTAGTAATCAGACAATGAAAGTTTATTGAGAACAATTCCCCAATGTGAACTTCTTTCTAACTAACTAGAGACTAGTTATACTACATTTGCTGTGGTTTGATATAATAAAGATACTGAAGATTAGTGTAACAATGAGAAGTGAAAAATGATACAATTGGTAACAAAGGTGATATTTGAAAGTAATATAATTACACATGTACAAATACAGAGAAAAAAGCATGTTCAATAAGTGTAAATGTGGAATGAAATGTGAAGTGACAACTAGCTAATAATGAGAATTTTAGTGTTCAGCTTTGGCTTAATTAAGTCCTGAAATACTTATAATTATGCAGTTAATGTGATACTAATTGAAATGACAAGGGATAATATTAGAACTACATTATATATAATATTCATTCCACCCTAGATATATTTAGGTACATGACCCGTGAAATAACTCATGGGTCATGTACCTATAGATATCATTGTGAAGATATCTAAGGTGGAATATATATATATATAATATATACATATATATATATACATTTCAAGCCATTTCACTGGGCTGATTATTGAAGTTAACTCACTCTTTAATGTTCCTTTTAATAATGCTAATAAGTGAGAAATATGCAGTAATAATGGCACTAATCTTATGAAGCTTATTAAAGCTATAAGAATTAGTCACTTGTCATTAATCATATTTTTATTTATGCTATGTAGATATACAAATCATAATGTAGTCAGAACATAGAAAATTGATGGTAACTCCTGAGATCATAACTGAGATTTAAGGTACAATAGTATTTATTTTTAGTTAAAAATAATTTGTACTTTTGGCTATTATAGAATCAAATGAGTTTCCGTGGCCTGTTCATGCTGCTGAAACTAATGAAGAACAAGTAAGTTCAAAGAGCTTATTTCAGACAAGAATTAAGATGTAGATTTGTATTCATATCTAATACAAGAACAGAACCTAAGGAAACATAGTACCTAGAGATAATCTTGCTAACAGACACCAATGAGAGCTATTTCATTCACCTACAGATTTAAAACATATTTATTTGCACCCACCACATATGACACCATATAATATGCTGAACTACACACACAGCTTGTGAAACTAATAAGGACTTACAAAAATTGGGTTTCTATTTCTCCTGATCAAGCACAAATAAAAAAAAAAAATCTTTTCCAAGAAACTACTCAAGGTAATACATTATTAACCCTTTAACGACAGATAGGAGGGGTCGAATCAACCCGGTCGTACCGGGGTTTAGATAGATCCCTTTTTCTCGCATATGCTTCCAGTATAAGCGTTATTATCTAAATAAACAAATTCAGCTTGAATTGTGCGTCAATTTGATATGTTTTGTGATGGGTTAGCAATAGAAAATTTCGAGTTACGGCTGAGAGAAGTGAGGAATTTGTTGGCGCTAAAAGAAGAGTGTCAAGATGAAGCGCTGAATTTTCGCAGAGCTGAATGCTGAGAGCTCTGTGAAGACTGCCCCTTAGGAATTGGCACTGCTCAAAATGCTAATTTCTTCTGAGTACCTTTCTTGTAGGTGGTGTGCTTCTCCATACTATTAATGCTGCTACTACTCCTGCTGAACAGGAAATCAAGAGATATGTTTTGAACTACACCAGAACAAGTAAACTTTAAGAAGCACTAGCCAACTCAAACTAACACATTTCTGAGCTATTTCGTGCATCAAACTGAGCTGATTATTTCAATATGTATGATTATGTAGCTAACATACAATAATAATTTATAGAATATGTGATAATAGTAGCTAATTATGCTACTGTAAGTGTCTTATAGTTACAAAATAGAAGAATTATGAAATCATGAATGTGTAGCAGAGTAACTTTATTTATTGTTCCATATAGATTCATATTGTTCATTGTCCACTAGATTAACCACGAAGGTAAGTCTTGCGTGCTTTACAATACTCCTAAGAATATCACAACGAAAAAGGCTTAAATAACTTGACTTGATTTTGTTTCTTCTTTTTCAATTCAAACAGTTGAGGGGAGCGGTTACTATGGCATTGAACCCCTTTACCATATATATATATTATGATTTCAAAACTCAACTATATTTTAGTAGCTTGAGTGTTAGAAGTTAAAAAAATCTATCGATTGACAATAGTGTAGTTTTAGGCTCGCTTGCCATTTGTGCTCAAGCACACCACTAGTAGTAGACTATCTACCTCAGACTTCATCCAGCAAGACCAATGTTAGAATTTGCAGCTGATTTCTTGTAATGAATAAGAACGAGTTATCCCAATATCATAGAAAGCTCCGATAAGGTTTTTTGAATCTCCGAGTGGCACTAGCAATGCTATTAGAAGAGGAGTGGAAGGAGATTATATTGTAATAGCTACGTAGTGTTTAATTGCGCTGAGGGTTCGCACCTTTGGTGCTTCATTGTTCTAGAGGTCCATATTGGCTGACTTTTGACAATACTTCCTCTAGTGTGCTGCTTTTAAAATGAGAGCAGATATCATAGTCAACATTATAGCAATGGTTTTTTTCTATCATTTTCAATACTGTTTATTTCAGCTCTAGTCTTCTTGGCTACATTTTCAATAGCCTCTCTTATGTCATCAGAAAGTGCATGGAATAATTTTATTACACTTGATTTGAATGCTATTAGTGATAAGTATTCTAGAGATCAAGACATGTTTCCTTTAATTAGCTACTTTTGATTTTACATTCTCCTAGAAAAATCTGTTTCTCTTGCTTTCAAATGCTTCACATGTTTACCCAGCAGATATTGAACAACAGAATCAAGTGCAATAACATTCAGCATGATATTTGTAGCACCTCAACCATGGCAAACTGCCAAGTCAGGGAGACAAGAAAGCTGCCGTACAATGGCATGGCACCTCACATTTGCTGCATGCAAGTCGGAGAGAAACAGTCCAATATTTTCAGTTTGAAAATTCTTTCTGGCTTCAAAGGCTTAAAAATAGCTACTTTTAAGCATTTAAGTTTTTTCCTCCCAATGCAAGTATATATACTGGATGTCATCTGTTTGGGTGCATAGAAGATCCTTTGCAATGACACATGTTGTGGATCCTCCCCACCACCACTCATTATATTAACTATTATTATTATTATTTCTTTATTAGTATTTATTTCTTCATTATTATTTTATCATTAGTATTATTAGTCCATATCATACTTACCTGTTCTCATATAATTATACTTTTAGGTGTGTCGAACCTGCTACTTCGAATACGGACTTCTAGAACAATGAAGCACCAAAGGTGCGAACCCTCAGCACAATTAAAACACTACCTAGCTATTACAATATAATCTCCTTCCAAAAGAACAAGCAATCTGTTAGCTATTTTAATTTGGTATCAAAATAGCTCGATCAATGAAAATGGCGCATGGAAACACTGTCTTCATAAGAGAAGAAACTAAACTAGCCAGAAACACTCACCTGTATACATTTTCAACGCAAAACTACACTTCTTATAACTCCGTTAACTTCCCAGGTGTAATGCTTGGGAGTCTGAGCATAAAGCGAACTACATCACTGGCTGCAGAAATTATTTGATCACGTGATTATGATGTGACGCTAGGGGTGTTGCACATAAAAGCTGGGATTTGAAAGCTTAGCATTTCTCTACGATTAGCTCGAAACTAAAAAAAGTAGCACAATAAAAGGCTTTAAATCTTCGTCCTGAGTAAGTTCATACCTAAATCAACTGTTAATTGTCAGTAATCTCCAAAATCAAAGTGTGACAGACAGACTAACAGACAAATAGACATACAGACAAACAGACAGGACGACTACTATAACCCTCTCGCGCATGCACTGAGGGTTAAATACAAAAAAAAATGGCGAAGGGACATATAAATTAAAAACAACAAACAGGACATTATTACTGATAAAGTCCCACACGCTTTGTGAGAAAATGTATTTCTGCGGGTGATAATGATGATGATAATAACCAATAATGGACCAATAATTGAGTGCACTAAGAGAAAAACCTGTTAATGCTAATTCAATGTCCACTTCTGATAGCTAGTAATGGAGTTGGCAAAATAGTGGTAAATATTTTTTCTTGTTTTTGATTCTCAAAGACAACTATCTGGATTTATATATATTCAATTTAGGAAGTATGTCTTAGACCTCTTTACTTTGTCACAAGTCACAGTATTGCGAGGCTGTTGTTTAGCTACATACCATTTTGCTCACCTTTCTTTTAAGTTGCCAATATTTGCTAGCAAATACATACCTTTTATCTATCTCAACTTCACAACATGAAGCTGACTAAGAGTAAGATATTCAACTATAGCTACTTGCTTTTATAAATGGTATTTCTGCCAGAGTCTGAGTCTGTCAAACAGGTGGTTGCATTTATGTCTCCTGACTAGTTTATGGAGATGATAACTTCATCACAATTTGGTTACTTCTAAGAAAATCCACAGCGCAATAGGAAGGCCACCACCAGGCTATAGAATTCTGAGAAAAACCAGCTGTCTCAGTTTTCAAGATGAGTTCCAAGAAGAAGTAGGGTGGTTAGATAAACATCACCAAATTTCACTCCCTGGAATTCCAATAACCAGGGCTGAAAATTCTAAACTTTTGCTATCAGCAGTTAGTAAATTTCATAATAAAGCTATTCCTGTAATTTGGAAGCTCTGTGCAGCCTGGTGCTGGTGCTACAGCAAAAAATAGACCAAGCGGTCAGCAAAACTAATACATTTTCTATGGGACTCGGTGTGCAGTGATACCACCGGTGGGCGTGGCAGGATGTTATGTGATGTCATCATGCAAATCTCCTATTGGTGTCCCTTGGTAGTTGTGCCTACTCTAACACTGGATCACCACAACAATACATTTTTCTCCAGAAAGAGTCAATATCACTGAAACAAAAATTTAAGCTGTTCGCGATCTTTTGCACTGTTAAGCTTACTACTGAGACTTCAGTAGTATTCCTGTGCATTTATGAATTTCTTTTTTGTGAAAGTACTTGCTGACACATCATCAACAAAACTGTAAAATATTTTATCATGTAAATACATAAATTAGCAATACCACATTAAATTTAACTTAAATTTAAAAAAACTGAGGCCAGAATAAGTTTCTGAAAACCCTATGCTAGTGATAGCTATTACATATAATTCTGGAATTTTGGTCAAAATTTATTTTCACAGGTCACAATTTCCCAGAGTTCAGCACTGTTGATGTATGGTAAACAAGTAATTTTACGAATTTTACTAGATAGAAAATAGCTAGAACTTATTAACAGTACACCATGGTTTTGATTGTGAGGTATTACTCTTGCTACTGAACTCAGTGTAAATCAGATTGCAAATATTTTGAAATTTCCACTGCTGACAAAAGCCAGCAAGTTGTGTGAGAAGGTGACTTATGAAGAACATTATTGGGCTAATAAAAAACTATATACTGCGATGCCAATTTTGATCAAAATAGTCTATTATTCTGCCATATAATTATGTATAAGCTACTAATGTGAATAAGACAAAATTAGAAGCATAATTTGAGCTGTTACTAAATTATAAACTCCTGCGCAAATAATAGCGAAAACTCTGTAAACAAAATATTGTAATATTATTAATATGAGAGTATTATTATTGAATATTGTGAAAAAAATATATATCACTCCTGCATTAATCTACTTTCATATTTTTAATTTAGTGTAAAAAAACAGAATTGAAGTCTGTCAAAGTAAATGAATGTATGTATGTGAGACAATCTGCCCTTTCATGTGTAAGCAAGACTGGATGTTTGAAGCAATTAAAGGAACTAATAACTTATGGTGTGGACATGAATCATCAAATAAACACTGGATCATCTCCTCTATATATTGCCAGTCAAAAGGGACATATAGACATCGTAAAGGAACTAATAGCAAGTGGTGCACAGATAGATCTACAAGAGAACACTGGAGCATCTCCTCTATATATTGCCAGTCAAAATGGACATATAGATGTCGTAAAGGAACTAATAGCAAGTGGTGCACAGATAAATCTACAAAAGAACACTGGAGCACTTCCTCTACATATTGCCACACACAGTGGACATATAGATGTCGTAAAGGAACTAGTAGTGAGTGGTGCACAGATAGATCTACAAGAGAACACTGGAGCACCTCCTCTATTTATTGCCAGTCAAAATGGACATATAGACATCGTAAAGGAACTAGTAGCGAGTGGTGCACAGATAAATCTACAAGAGAACACTGGAGCATCTCCTCTATATATTGCCAGCCAAAATGGACATATAGATGTCATAAAGGAACTAGTAGCGAGTGGTGCACAGATAGATCTACAAGAGAACACTGGAGTATCTCCTCTATTTATTGCCAGTCAAAATGGATATATAGATATCGTAAAGGAACTAGTAGCGAGTGGTGCACAGATAAATCTACAACAAAACACTGGAGCATCTCCTCTATATATTGCCAGTCAAAATGGACATATAGATGTCATAAAGGAACTGGTAGTGAGTGGTGCACAGATAGATCTACAACGGAATACTAGAGTATCTCCTCTATGTATTGCCAGTCACAAAGGATATATAGATGTCGTAAAGGAACTAGTAGCGAGTGGTGCACAGTTAGATCTACAAGAGAACACTGGAGTATCTCCTCTATATATTGCCAGCCACAATGGACATATAGATGTTGTAAAGGAATTAGTAGCGAGTGGTGCACAGATAGATCTACAACGGAACACTGGAGCATCTCCTCTATATATTGCCAGTCACAATGGACATATAAATGTCGTAAAGGAACTAGTAGCAAGTGGTGCACAGATAGATCTACAAGAAAACCATGGAGGATCTCCTCTATTTATTGCCAGTCAAAATGGACATATAGATGTCGTAAAGGAACTAGTAGCGAGTGGTGCACAGATAGATCTACAACGGAACACTGGAGAATCTCCTCTATATATTACCAGTCACAATGGACATTTAGATGTCGTAAAGGAACTAGTAGCAAGTGGTGCACAGATAGATCTACAAGAGAACCATGGAGGATCTCCTCTATTTATTGCCAGTCAAAATGGACATATAGATGTCGTAAAGGAACTAGTAGCGAGCGGTGCACAGATAGATCTACAACGGAACACTGGAGTATCTCCTCTATGTATTGCCAGTCACAATGGACATATAGATGTCGTACAGGAACTAGTAACGAGTGCACAGATAGATCTACAAGATAACACTGGAGTATCTCCTCTATTTATTGGCAGTCAAAATGGACATATAGATATCGTAAAGGAACTAGTAGCGAGTGGTGCACAGATAGATCTACAACAAAACACTGGAGCATCTCCTCTATATATTGCCAGTCAAAATGGACATATAGATGTCGTAAAGGAACTAGTAGTGAGTGGTGCTCAGATAGATCTACAGCGGAACACTGGAGTATCTCCTCTATGTATTGCCAGTCACAATGGATATATAGATGTCGTAAAGGAACTAATAGCAAGTGGTGCACAGATAAATCTTCAAGAGAACACTGGAATATCTCCTCTATACATTGCTAGTCAAGTGGGTCACATTAATATTGTAGATTATCTTATTACTGCAGGGGCTAACATCAATTTGCTGACGTTTAGTGGTATGTCTTCTTTAATGATTGCATGTGACAATAATCACAATGAAGTTGCTATTAAACTTGTGTCAGAAGGAGCTTCCTTAACTTTAGAAAGTGATGAAGGATTAATGGCTAACAGAATAGCTTATTTGAATCGGAATTTACAATATTGATTATTTTTTTTATCAGTCAGTTAAAAATAGAGCCAACTGGAACTTTACAAACTGTTCATCATGCAGCTGAGGCATGTTGACATCTGACATAGCTAGATATATTACATTTTCATGTATTTTTTAACAGATGGTATGTGTTTATTATTTATACATTAAGGTGAAAGTGTTAAGAATTTGAAAAAGCGAATATAGTATATGTAACAAAAGGGCTTAGCTACATTGACACTAAATAACACACACTAGTTATACAAAGTGACGTATGTACAAGAAGTACAGTATACAATGGCGCGGCTTCTCAAATGGCGAAGTCTTTAATAAGCAAATTAGCTTGAGTGAACTTCCCATTTTTCCTTCCTATAGAAATTGTTTGCTTATCACCTCTTTGTAACCTTGTCCCTAATTTTTTTTCAGTTCAGAGGCTTTATTGTAATGAGTTATTGTTTGTATCAGCTTTCAGGTAGCTATTCAAAAGCGCTGCAAGAGTGTGTGAGAATCATAGTTGCTAACCACACCAAATTTGGCATGACAATCATAATTTTCAGGCTAATAGCAATGTCACTCTGTCACGCTTAGCTACCTATTATTTTGTCACGTTTCCCTTAACCACTTATCAATTGCCACTATAATAGAAAATACATAAACTATAACTATGGTTCACCTGTCTGTGGCGGTTATTGGTTAGGAAATGGGTCAATGAAGTTTGGTTAGTTTGATGTTGATGACTCTTACCTTTCCATAGTCGGTAAGTGGGTGAATTTTCACTAAGTCATGATTATTGATCCAATTTTCCATCTTAATTTATATGGCAGGTTGACAGGCATTAGAATAACAACTTACATTGAGAAGATGAGTAAATATTGAATGGCTTGCAAATATATATTGAATGGCTTGCATTATTAAAGGGAGAGTTCAGTGGTTAACAATTGTTTTTTGTTTAGCTAAAGTTAGATTATGGTACCCAAAGTCACAAATATATTCCATTGTAGATTCATTCGGTGGGGTGTGTGGCATGTATATATTTCTGAAATTATTATGCCTGAGGTTGGTGGGAAGGTGCTAAATTTCACATATTATACGATTTTGCCACATGGTATAAATAGCAGCTGCTCACAGAGATATGATAATAAGAGATGAAGGTTAAAGTATAGCTAAATGCGAATTAGAGATTTTGGTCAGGAAGCCATTTATTAACAAGCCCATGTAAACATCCTTTGCTAAACTATAATTGTGTTTCACACAATGGAGGTTATGGTTAGATTCACTACACTACTATAATTGTGGTTTTAAGATTTCTTCACTGTTAAAAATGGGTAGTCTGGAGAACTTAGTTTTGATGTTAAATAGGAGGCGCTGCCTGAACACCCCAGTTTAAAGCTTTATTATTGTCTCAATAGTTAGTCATTAGTAAAAGATATTTTAAATGAAGAAACTAGAGGATATAAGCTATCAGTTATACTGTCCATTTGATATAAAATGTAGTGGTGTGTAAGTTATAAGGGCTCAAAGTGGGGTATCCAGACAGCGCCTCCTGGTAAATACCTCGCGCGGTGTTATTTAAACACCCTGTTTTAACAGAGTTCAACAATCAAAGTTATTTGTAGAGATATATAGCCACTACTGAAACTTACTTCCAGTCCATTCTGTCAGTGCAGAAGATCTTATTGCACAAGATTCCCAGTATCATCCTCAGTATATAGTTTCATATAATCCTGTGAAATATCTGATTAGATGCTATAAATTATGGCATTGCACAAGAAGAATTAAATTTTGTACAGAAGGGCACATTCACTCTATCAAGCTTAATAATATTGCAATACTTTCCAGACATAGAAGCTCATAAACAAGGGCTAGGGTTAGTCTCGCGTAGCCAGACCCTTTACCAACCCTAACCGCTACGCGGGGAAGGAAAGGGTCTGGGAACATACAATACAACGACTTGTTCAGCAGCACCCCAAAAAGGGTGCTCCAATTATCACATTCCAATGCTTGCGGTAGCCAATGACGTCACGGCCACGGCCGGGTAGCAGCTCTCCTATTCATGCTGGTACGTTTATTGCTTGCCAGGAGTGCTTATAAAGAACCTACGAAAACAATTTCACCAGTTTGACGAAGTCACGCAACGTTCTCACCCTCCCAGATGTGATGTTGACGTCACACAGTATACCGCAAGCTTGCTGGAATGTGATAATTAAGCACCCTTTTTGGGGTGCTGCTGAACAAGTCGTTGTATTGTATGTTCCCAGACCCTTTCCTTCCCCGCGTAGCGGTTACGGTTGGTAAAGGGTCTGGCTACGCGAGACTAGGCTAGGGTTTCCCATTCTGATGCTCAATCTGATTTGAGAAAGGCATATGAGCATGATACAGACAATGATAATGATATTGCTTGTCTAACTAGTCCTCATGAGCTACTAATGCATAACAGTTTGGTAAGATATCAGGAGAGTTGGACTACCAGCACCATCAGACACAACATAATAGAATGCAATGTGAACTTGCAGATGATTGGTATGAGCTTTGTTTTTGTCGTGAATTGTACAGATTGACTATTTTATCGATAATGTAAAATTCAGACAATATTTAACATTGTTAAATATTGTGGGGTCCAATTAACTGATATTGCTAATCACATGATGAACTAGATTTAGCTTAACCACATCTTTAAATTCAAAATTGGTTAAGAGGTAAAATTTTTATTACAGGGTGAATCTGCAATGTGGTGTATTCTAACAACAATGTATAAATTGTCACGCTTTACTCTTCAAAGGCACAATTCTTTCACATGGCTATATAAGTATAAGCTTGACTATTATTATTATTTGCATCCTGCTTCTTTTAGATATAATTTCTTGAATTTAGGTGTGGTTTGTGTGTTGTCATGTTGAGACTAGCTACTCTGGTCAGTAGTAGTCATTACTATAGAAACCATACAACTTATAAGTTGTTCTTGGTTTAGAGCACCAGTGAGTTTATGGCGGTGAAGCCCGTAGCCCAGATACCGTTTATGTCTTGAGTCTATCATTCTTCTCTTGAACTAGTCAAGAAAGGACTCTGGTGGGAAACTGGAGCCTTACCTCTATGAATCAATAGCAAGTCATAATGAATCCTTACATGACACTCCCTGATGATGACAAGGAATCTCTCAACTATCAAACTTCTGGAACAAACTGGCTCAAATACACGACATTTTTTTCTCATTTTGAAACAGCCATTTCTTTTATTGAGCTAAAAGATCATATTTCTGAGCTAGTGTGCATTTAATTTGATGTTCTTAATCATTTCTCTCATACATGGTGACCAGATAAAATATTATCTAAATATTAGCAAGGAAAGTGGAAAAGTATCTTTTCATTGTAGTGAACAATTTCAAGTACCATTCTGATTATGTGATGCTTACACTGCTCAGTATCAGAAATTTGCATGATCATGCTAATTACTGTCTGTGTGTATAAAGAATATGCATTAGTCGCTAAGCAGAAAATGAATCATCTAAATTTAATCGGAAGATACTGCATGACTGACTTAACTAAAGCTCTCAGGATTCAATGCTCCTACTTCTCAGAGAATTTGGTTAATGGCAAAAGAGAAAGAAAGACAACAAAAATAAGTTTTTAAGTAGCTGTGATGATTGACAAATAAATAATTAATGAATTAAAAACAACAAAAACAAATGGAAAGTTCATCACAATTTCCTGTAAGCCATTGGTGAGTTGACTGTCCACTCTTGGTGAAGTGTTTCTGCTTGTTGCTTAAGTTCATAAAGTTTGTGTTGAATTAAGTCTGTCAACTGCTTTCTGATTAGAACTGCATTGTGTCCCACTCCATTGTGAGGATTCAAGATGGTGGACACATCTATAGGATCTCCTACCACAATAGTTAGTTTCTGGAAGATATTTATATTATCAGTTTAAAAGGAATTGAAAATCATAGTTATATCAAACCATGAAAAATATAATAAATCAATAATGCAAAACAATTTGACATCATAATAGCTTGTGTGCTTCAGCACAAATGGTGAGTGAGAAAGTGCAACTATTGTTAAGGATCACTAAAATTATTTCTCAAAAAAATATATAAGTAAAAGATCCTATAATAGATTAATAGGGCACACAGTATAGTTTCTCCCCTCCAGTTACTTGAGCCCAAGAGTAGCATTTAGCACCACACTGAAGTTGAAATATAGCTGCATGCTGAAGTCAAAGTGCATTGCTCTGCAACTTCTCTAGAAATGTGGTGCGGTTATGTAGTGGGTCTCATCGCAAAGTCTTGATTGAATTACTTGAGAGTATCTTGCTCAGTTTGCTCATTCACCAATTAACCCTTTCACTATTGAATATTTTTTGGCAGATGATCGTCAAGTTATAAAAAATCATGGTAGCTCAGTCAAATCATTACTCATTGCTGGGAGTTTGTAAAAAAAAGTTTACAGCTGTGACCAAATTAGCGCCATATTCCTGGGAAAGCGATTAGGCATAATAAAACTTACCGCCATGTTTCTGGGAAAACTATTTCTTACTTTTTTATCCAATATACTGCGTAAATAGCTGTTTTTCTTACCTGGAATATCAAGTTCTATATCATCTTTCACATAGCTGCCGGTATGTTTGCTACCTACAGTGCTCTAGTAGCTCTCAGGTTGAAAACTAGTAGTTTCCTCAACCGGCAATGAAATGACAGCTTTAGCCGGCAAGTCCAACTCTCTGACAGTAGTACCTCTGCGGTAGCTATATACCTCCTGTGCCCCTTCCCCCTCAAGTTCGCAGATGAAAATGTCATCGCAGCCAAGATCCACCGCCTCAGCTGCAGACAAATTTATTGACATTTTTCGAACTAAAGTCAAGTATATTTTTAGCCCGACTACCTTAGTTACATAGTAGCTATTTCTATTCTAATAATACAAGCAATAGAACAACACATTAGCCATGCTCTGGACACAGCAGCTAAGCGTTAGCGTTTATCGTTTAGGGAGGAAATATTTTTGCCCGCCAGGGTTTCATACAGGATTTGCGTTTAGGGGGGGGGAGGAAATTTGGGATTGTATGAAACAGTCCTTATTTTTTAAGAACTTCAATGAAACTAGTAAATGGAATATATTTAACAGCGTTTAATCTAATGAGGGGACATAGGAAAAACTTCACTCCCCCTTCCCCCCACCTCCAACATCCAATCCAGAATTATTCTTCAAAGATATTGTCAAAATAAGAAGAATTGCAATGAAAATCAGGTCAATTAACATAGAGCAAACAAATTTTGTAGAGTTAATAAACTTTTCCCTCCTTATTCCTCAACACCTCTGCTAAACAAGGACGATTTAATATCAGAGTGGGCTATATTCGAGAGAGCATTGCTTCAAGAAAGAGATGAAATTATGAAGTCAAAATCACTGGAGAAAGCACCAGAGTTCCAAGAAGTATTAGAACAACTGAAACGTTCAGCTGCTTACACGAGAATTTTTTCAGAGACGTTTAAACTGATTGACATTATGCTTTCGATTCCAGTTGGTACAGCCACAGCTAAGAGATCTTTTAGTGAAATAAAGCTCATAAAAACTAGATTACGAAGCCGGCTGACAGAACAGAACTTGGCACGGTTAATGAGAATTGCCATTGAAGGTCCTGAACTGAACGAAATAAACTTTAGTGAAATATTAGATATATTCAAACAAAGCTATCATAGAATCATTATTTGAGAGTGACTTTATTTAACGTGTCTTTGTTCTTATGGTATTGCTATTATGAAATTCAAATCTATTAAATAATTGAATGAGCAAAATCTTTGGGGGGGGAAATTTTCTTTTGGGGGGGATATCCCAGGTTTCCCCCCCCCCCCCCCTATGAAACCCTGCCCGCATTACGTCATCCTTGAGCGCCTATAGGCGCTTGTGCCGGTGAATGGGTTAATAAAAGTCATTAAACCTCAGTAGACTCCTGAAGAGGATTTAGGCAAGAAATCGAAACATCGGGTTAAGTTTTAATTAACATATGTGACCATCTACAGGAAAACCGGGCACAACGCGGCGTGCGTAAATATTGAGAAAAGATCGATCGATTTCTTAAAAATGTATTGTTTCAAGCCGACGGAAGGGAACGGTTAGGTCTATTATAGTGGGAACGACTTAAGCTACGACGATAAAACTTGGAGAGCTCAATATCTGGACGCCGACAACTCTGTAAGTGCAAAAAAAAAATTTCCGAAGGGTGCCGCGTTGTGCCCGGTTTTCCTGTAGACGGTCACATATATTTGGCTGTTAGAAAATTTGCTATTATTATACATATTTAATTATTTCAGCAGAGAATGACTGAATTAACACGTCATTGTTGTATAATCACTTTAAATAACAGGTCATAACTGGAAAAGATTAAAAAATAAAGTTATTGTGAGCATAATAATTCATAAAACAGTTTTGTTCAGGTGCCACAATATGACAGCATCGGAGTAACACTCACACTACAAGTGATTGTAATGTTCATTTTGCCATATCTCTGCTTCCTGAGCTCTATATAATACTTGTACCTAGTTAGCAACCTTTGATTCTGGCTATTTTTTAATCTGAGCTCTAATGATCTCTGGAAATGTTGTCTTGAGCTTGGAGAGCATCTTCAAGGCTGTATGTGTTACAAGTAAGTACTACAGCTCTAGTAAACTCATGCAAACCACTGTTGAACTCGTTGCCATCTTTCAGCCTAGGAAAACACGAAATCACTAGCTTTTCAACTCCATCTGTATCGAACTGAGAAGTCATAACCGCCACATCAGCATACTGAGCGTTCCACATCAGTTTCATACGTTACCATATAGGTGAGTGTTAAAAGAAATAGTAATATAGCAAAGCTTCAGCTATATTTTGATGCTTGAATGAAGTCAATAGCTTCAGCAGTTCAGTGACTGCGGGTAGTTTGACAGCCATATGGTGGTTACATCAGTGAAAGCTTAAGATATTCACCACAAATAAATCGCCTAAGCCAGATCATTGAAAGTAGCAATGGTGATAATTCTACATTGGTGCAAACTGTGCTATACTAGAGTTAATTGGCGAGCGAGCGTAGCGAGCGAGACACTTACAGGGGTAAAAATGAAAAAATCGGGGATGTTTGTATATATGTATGGACGTACGTATGTCATTTTGTACTTTGACCCTCGCGTTTTAGTGTTAGTTATGTGGTCTACCCCGTCCCAAATTGCACTAAACAGAATCCTCTGGTTTATCGATCAGTACCCGTATCACCCTAGAAATTGACTTGTTTACCGTTTTGAATTCTTTTGCGGGTGCAGTCAAACTTGAAAACTTAAGGGACTTCCATTTCTATTCGAGTTAGTGGCGGTGGTAAGTCAATGCGCTCTTTGTCATGGTTATAAGCCTTGCGCAACAGTATTTACTTGAAAATACATTGTCCACTAGACTACTGCGAAGGTAAGTCTGTGTAGGTGCATGTCCAGTTGTGTCAAAGCTTGTGTGTTACAACCACTACTCAGCTAAAGAATATCACAAAGAAAACTTTTAAATAACGTGTATTGTTTTGTTGTTGTTTTTTTCCCTTCAATTCAAGCAGTTGCAGAGAGTTGTTACTATGGCACTGAAATCCCTTTACCCCGTATGCTAAATTTAAAAACTGGACCTTATTTTCAGTAGCTTCAGTGTTAGAAGTCAAAATCAATAGTATAGTTTTTAGGCTCGCTCGCCATTTGTGCTCAAGCACATCACTAGTTATAGAGAAGTAATGTGTATATGTTCACTCTAGATAACTCTCGCTGGCAGAGTAGTATAGTGGAAACTATCTACAATGGGACTCTGCAGAACAACATTACTCTCAACAACAGTAAACATGAAGTGAATTTTCATTATAGAAAATAACCTCTGAAAGCAACCACACTCTCAACAAGGATCGAAAGACTTTCGATCCTTGTTGAGAGTGTGGTTACTGCATGAAGTGCTCTTTTCTTTCAGTGCATGTTCCCCCCCCCCCTGCCTATTTCGTACCATTTGGAAAAGCAGGAATGCTTAACAACCTGCATCTATAGCAGCTGTAAACTACCAAGTTTTTCTTCCAACTACAATTACAACAACCAAATATTTAGGAACTTCTATTATTATTTACCTTGAAAAAACGAGGAAAATATGGCGACTTGTTTGGGAATATATCATCCATACCTGAACATGTAAACAAAAACAATAGCTATGAATATGTGTGCAAATGAATTTAAACTTTATATGTAAACATAGCATAGGCCGCCAATTATTGACCAGATCTTGTACACACACGATATCTTATTTCACACAGGTCAAACATTGACAAAGTTTCCACCTAAAGTTTGAACTTTCATTTGCTTGGAGGAACTTTTCTCATAATTGAATACATCCTGAGATATGAGCTTTTGTATTGGACTACCTCAAATTCCATTTTTGACAATCAATACATAATTATTATGATTTACGGTGATATTGTATCGCTTTATTATCAACCATTAACCGAGTTTTAGAAAATAACGAAAGATTGTTATTGATTCAGAACTATCATAGCCAGATCTGAAACATTGAGGTATTAGCAAGCACCCCGCCACACAGTGGTGGTTGGTGTATAACTTTTGAAGTTAAGGACGCACTAGCATAAGAGGTGTTTTTATCCATACTGAAGTCCCTTCTCTACATTAGTCTATCTCTCCTGCTACTCAGCCTCCCTATCTCTTTATCATGATTGAAACTTTCACCATCTTCCCTCGCCAATTCCATCCGCTTTTTAACCGCAATAGTCTAATAAACTTTGTTTCCTTAACACATTTTGCAAATGACGATGCTTTATGAGACCATCACAGTTCATAAATTATTCTCAGGAATACACACACTGTCATCATCGTTACTGACAAACAGACGTATAACTAAATAGACTAGCAAGTACCCCACCACGGTGCTTGATGTACTAACTTTTGCTAATTAGGAATGCAGTATAGAGCATAAGGTATTTTTTATCCATGGTTTCCTCTCCTTCTCTCTCCCCTGAGTCACCTCAGTTTTTCTTATTCTTCTCTTCAGCTCATGAATTCCATTTTCTTCTTTTGTCTATCTTTCCTGCTCCTCAGTATCTCCGTAGTTTTTGTGTATTTTCTTCAAACTGTTTCATTAAAGTAGTTACAAAGGCAGCCAGCCTTTTCTTACCTGCTTTTATTAGTCTTGACCCTTGTGTTCTCCTGCTTTCTGCCTTTTTTCTACCAGGACCAATTATTACAGTCGGTCACCGAACAAAAGTCTGACCAACGTTGAAAAGATTTGGTTAATTTTGTAGAATGAAAGGTAACACTGTTTTATCCTTTTAAAGTGTCCGATCAATTCGTCCATTTGTCTGGTCAAATGTGTATGGTCTGACAAATTATCTGAACATTTGATTTGAGTTATAATTGGCCCTGTTCTAAATAATATGCTTGCGAGTCAGTAGCGACGACGATGAAGGTGTCAGTTGATGATGATGACGTTAACTGACGATGGTGTGTGTATGTATATAATAATACCCTAGTGTGTCAATAACAACGGTGACCGACAATGATGTTGGTATGCATTCAGGAATCATGAGCTTAAACGGCTTGGTAAACCATCGTAATTGCCTGAGTGGGTAAAATGTCATCACATTCAATAGTGTAACTAAAAATCGGGTGGAATAGATGAGGGAAAGCCGTGTAGGTTTATAAAAAGAAGGCGAAAGTATGAAAGAGAAGGCAAAAAGGCGACTAAAAAGCGGGTGGAATCAGTGAGGTAAGTCGGCGTAGTAAAATCATCAAGTAAAGGTGGTGTAAGTTTCTAACAGGAAATAAAAGTAGTATGAAAAAGAAAGCAAATGGTAGAGAATGATAACAATGAATAAAAATAACTTTATGCTACTGCATTTTTACTTTGCAATACATCAAGCACCACTGTGTGATGGGGTACTTGCTAGTGCATGAATAATTTATTAGCTGAGAAGAGTTGGATATATCGTCGTCATTACCTGAATAGGACAATTATTAAGTTCTACCTATTCTATTGTAGTTGAAGAAAAATATGGACAATGACAAAATTCTTCCATCTGTGATTCGAACCAGTGACACTCAATTTTGCAGTCAAGTACACTTACCATTAAACCATCGGTAACAGCTTCGTGATACTTGGAGTGCCTAATTAACCTCTTATATTTTAATCTTTTTTTCTTTCTTGTTCCTTTTTTTTTTAATAGGTCATCACCCTGTCCATAAAAACTAAATTCTGCATGCACTAGGTGTCTGAATTCATGAATAATTCATTTTCAGTTGTACTGAGTTGGGAAGAATTTTCACCTACAGTAGCAAACCATAATTCACCACAAATTGTGGGCAGATTATAACATTACACGCAAAATTTGGAAAATAATCTAGTTATTTTTTTGGGTAGTGTGGGAAAAATTTGTTCTAGACCTTGATCATCCAAAATATTTTTTTCCTGCCAGTGTTGTCACACTATCTTGTCACAAGTACAGCGTAGCCACTCATTTCCACCTTGGTAGCAGAGGACAAACAAAAAAATAACAGCAACTATCACACAGCTTTGTATTACTATTGCGGATGTTTTCGTGAATGTCTGTCTATTACAGTGTCACTAATAAATTTTCATATAAGTGTCCATAACTACGCCAGTCAATAATTGAACCATGGTGGATAATATTTTTACTGGTCAAAAATAGGCTGCTTACACTAGATATATACACTTATTTAACAGATTCATATAATATTTAGCAGACAATGTTAAGTTATTAATCATTATTGAATGAATGAATGAATGAATGGCTTACCGACATGCCACACTGGAATGACTGTAGGAGTAATAGCTGTTTCTGCTATCATTCTGCCTACACCTGACATTACATCATGTGACTCAATCATGTGACACATAAGGTGATGAAATTTACTACAAACATTACTTACCCCATTTGAGTCTGAGTTGTCCCATGGTCATGTTTATTTTTCCTATAAATAGAGAAGAAAAAATAAGTAATAAATAAGCTAGCTGGATTCTCTTTCGCAATACCTCGTCTTTAGAGTCATAGCACCAGATTCTATCATGCTATTGTGCTATTGCAGGGAATTAATATGACCCAGTCAAATTAATAAGACTGCATATATCAATGTAGTGTTCTAGCTTTGACCAGGTCATGATAATAACAACTAATATACCCAGGACTATGTAGTATTGACTTACTAACAAGAAACCAGAAATCTAGTAGTAGTTTATAGTGATTAAATAATATCTCTGTCGTACCTTCAGGAAATACATGTACCCAGCGTCCTTCATGAAGGAGGTTCATACAATATTCCATACCTCTCTGGTACACTCCAAGACCTAAAGATGACACACACACACACACAAACAAACTAACACATGCCAATCAGAGACAAGCTAATATACATTAAGTTCAAGTGGTGGAAAAAATGGTCGCAAGTGAGAAGAAATATTTTTTGTGTAAATTAATAAAATTAATATTATGGGTAGATACCACTGGTATTAATGTGTGTGCTTATTATGGGTATAGATAACACTGGTATTAATGGGTAGATACCACTGGTATTAATGTGTGTGCTTATTATGGGTATAGATAACACTGGTATTAATGGGTAGATACCACTGGTATTAATGTGTGTGCTTATTATGGGTATAGATAACAATGGTATTAATGGGTAGACAACACTGGTATTAATGTGTGTGCTTATGTATTGGATTCACTTACCTCTGGATATTGGAACGATGCCAACTCTGGAGAAATAAAACGAGTAGAAGGAATTAGTGAAGACCAGCTCATTGGCACCTGGTGTCCTGTGTAATTAATATAAGTGACATCACGGTACAGTATCGTCAGTTATAACTGATAAAAGTTGGGATAGAGATTTAGTGGAGTCTTCATACTTCAGGAAGAAAGCTACATAAAGATTTATGTTTCTCTAAGAATGTTAGTATGTACTGTGTAAAATACAGCTAGCTATTATTGCTGGCTTAGTAAAGCCATACTAATCAGGGTTTCATACAGATAATGGGAGCCCTGGATTCACTGTTATAACACCTCGTGAGGTGTTTACCAGGAGGCGCTGCCTGGACACCCCACTTTGAGCCCTTATAACTTCCACAACACATACATACTTTACCAAATGATTATATATTATAATAATAGCTTATTCCTTTAGTTTCCCCATTTCAAATATCTTTCAGTTGTGACTTACTATGGAAACAATATAAAGCTTTAAACTGGGGTGTCCAGTCAGCTCCTCCTACGTAACACCCAAACTGAGTTATCCAAACACCCCATTTTTTAACAGTGTTCCACCCCCCCCCCTAAATTTTTTATACCCTGATAGAAATTTTTATGAAAAAGTAATGATCAGTACAAAGCATGAAAAAACTATAGCTTAAAAAGTGTCAAACAATTCTTCAAAATAATTTGTAATAGTTTGTCTAAGTTTTCATCTAATAATCTGTTTCATAGCTGTAACGTCACCATATTCATGTGGCTAAAATGTTTTTGTGACTCTACAAAATTCCTCCCCCTCCCCCCTAGCAAAAAAATCCTGTATGAATCCCTGCCTATGTCAACTAACATATATCAATTAACTTGAAGGACATAATCTAACCAGGTTTCGACTAAGTGGAGGTACTGTAAACACAATCAATATAACTGTAGTAATCAGCTGTATTATAATTATAAAGATATTCCTATGATGAATATCATCACAAACTTGATGCAAGTTTATTATCTTTATGAGAAGCATACACAACTATACTAAATAACTTACCATCTCATCTTGACCATTGACATGAATGTAGTCAGAGGAAGAACTCCTGAAATAAATATGAAATATATAATTTACTTGAGAGGTAGGAAATGGAATTAGGAAGAATGAACAGGGACAAAAAGAGCTAGTAGGAAACAAACTTTTTGGCAGATTACAAAAAAAAAGCAGACATAAAAGATCACTGCTACGGTGTGGGTAGCCCTACAACCAACTTTACCTGTGAGTTACCAGTCCTCTAGTACTAACTACAGCAGTGAAGATATCTAGTGTAGAATAAACCACTTATTACGCTGTCAGAGTGATCTGGCTATATATTTCACCCTCAGGCAGGCTTTATTTTCACTCGCCTCTGGCTCTTGAAAATAAATTAGCCTGCTCGTAAAATATTTCGCCATATCACACTCTGACTCGTGTAATAAGTAATATTTATATACATAAAGCTCCATAAGAAAAATAACAATAATAGAAATAATAACAATAATAGTAATAATAATAATCATAATCATAATAATAATATGAATTAATAAAAGAACATAGCCAAGTTTTATGTAATAGCTTTAGTTCACCAAGCTACTGTGTCCTATATAAAAAACAAACAAACTTGGTCTCACCCCATATGACGGGGTCATCAATACAGGAAGAATGGTTACTAACGGTAACCAGAGGTTTGCCTTTGGGTCGGTCATGGATGGCTGATATGAGGCGTCCCATATTCTTAGTCTGAACTCGATGAGCTGTCCCTGCAAAAGTAACTAGGTAAGGTATCATCACCACACTCTTTGAGTTGTCATCATTATACTCCTTGAGTTGTGCTACATTGCTTTGAAAGTCGCTCAGTAAGGTGTTAACAACATGTACTATACACAGTCAAACAAAAAAAAAAAAAAGAAAAGAAAAAAAATAGAGTTTGGTCCCCAATAAAGCTATGGCTGAGCCTATGGTCACAACAGATTTGGAAAAAGGCTTCTAGGTGTGCTTGTCTATGCATCTGTATCTATCCTGAAAGTGGTCTAGTACTAACTACAGCAGTGAAGATTGTATCAAGTCTTATTCCCAAATATTGTGAGACTATTTCAATTTTCCCTTGCAATTCTCAACATTATGTTCTCATTACTACTTTATACAAATTAGCCCAATAATCAGTTCAATAGCATGGACACTACTCTCCAGTATTCCGAAAGTCGTGAGCTTGAGCTCACTGACTTGGCCGGCCAATTTTGAGTACTATTATTGAAATTTACTTGTGGCACGATTAAAGGGTAATGACAAAATACAAATTCTGCTAGCACAACTCAACTAATATTATGACATATAAAAATGTCCTTTATTGCTCAGTTCAATAATTTGACAAAGGAGGTGTCTCGGAGCAATTTCAAATTGGTTGTGTGACTTTGATCTGAGCCTAGCTAGACATTCTATCGACAATACATACTCAATATCAATATCTGGTTCTAAAAACATTGAATAGCTATACTGTTGCTGCAGATAAACTTGGCTTTAAACAAATGCCATATATATTCCATTGTATCTTTCACAGCACTACACAACTTTAATAACTGTTATATCTGACTTGAAGTAACAACCCAAATCTCTCACAGATACACTTCTCCTTCCTACCATGGGAGATTTTTTTTCACAGCTATACTACATCTTCCTTTTACTCCCCCGAGAACTCACGTAAGATACTTTTGATCACTACACCAGTGGCCAGTTTTAAAACTCCAGAGGTGACCTTCCAAGACGGAGCCTTCCTGCAGCCAACGCCAGCCGGCCACACGTCTTTCATCTTACTATGAAGCTCACAGAAGTTCTGGGGGAAAGACGTGTAGTAGATGTGGTATCAAACTGGGCGGGACCTATGGAATAGAGTAATTGATAAAGGGTCGTTATGTTTACATAACGTCGCACGCGCTATGAAGCAAGGGAAAATGGTAAGTGGTCGCACAGAATAGTGTTGTTTTCCTCAATCGCGCACTGTGTATATCCTCGTGTTTAATAGTGCTTGAAGATGTTCAAGTGGAGCAGATTATTCGTGGGAACAGGAAATCAAGTAAGATGGCTGGCCAGAGCTACACGAGTACGTGTAGTAGCATTTTAGTCTGTCTCCTGTGGTGTATACAAGGCAGAGTGTAGACAAAAAATATAATGGTAGGAGTGCTAATCAGGAGGGAAAAGCATCATTATAATGCATCTAAATATGATAAATTAAGAAAACTATTACATTGTATCGTGTAGCAATAAACACCACATATGTATTTATGGCAATGTTAGGTGAACTGTAGTCATTCCTCCAGCCAATATTGTACTACCAGGGTTTTTTTTAGGGGGGGGCAGGGGGGGGCATTCGCCCCCCCTAGAGGATTTTGTGCCCCCCTTGAGCATTTGAAATGAAATTTCATTATTCTAAATAGACCTGTGTGACTATGTACTGCATTTTTTAAAATTATTATATCCATTAGTCTAATTATTAGGCAACAAACAATTTTATTTAAGCAAAATATAAGTGTATTTATACAGCAATACGTTTATACAGCAATACATTTATACAGCAATACGTCTAGTCTTTCTGTTCCAAATATCGATTACACTTTCTACAATGTCATCTGGAAGTTCTTCAGGCATTTCTATTGCTATTCTCATCAGGTGAGCTAGATTTTGTTCTCCAAGACGACTCCTTAGCCTTGTTTTGATCATCTTCATTTGGGAGAAGCTTCGTTCCACAGATGCTGTCCCAACAGGAATCGAAAGGCACACCTTGGCAAGGTCACTGAGATGGGGAAACATCTGTACAAGCATGCTGTTGGTAGCTAATTCCATCAGCAATTTCGTATTGTCTTCCTTAGGCCGAGTAGTGATGTATCTCCTGAATGTCACCCACTCTGTGCGAATGTCAGAGGAAACTAAAGCTGGCACGGTAAATTCCTCTCCCTCTACTGACTTGGCTGCAAGTTCCTTGCCGTAGTGGTCCTCAAGAACACCAAGGAATTCATCCCCATATGACGACAGATCAGGAGAGTCTTTTTGTGGTAGCTTTGAAGAGTCAAAGATACTAAATGATGCTACAATATCTTGGGAAGAAAATCTCCTCGAAATATTTTCTTTCAAGTCAGTGACGAAGGGTTTAGCCACTTTATCTTGAAAGGAAGTGATAGATTCAGAGTCAATTATTGCGATAGCTTGAAGCTCATCTTGGGCATCTAGTAGCTCCAGCACCCAATTTGCAGCAGGTAACAAAGATTCATGAAGAGTTTGCAGAGTAGAATCAACCAAACCAGAAATAGCGGTCAAGTCGAGCTTTTCTGCTTGAAGACATCTGCTTAGTTTAGCAACTTGGGGCAGCACGAAGTCAAGGAGGTAGATTGCCATCACAGTAGACTTCTTTGATAGAGCTTTGTTGAGCCCCAGTGCTTCTGGCTCATGTGTTTGCTCATAGAAGGTCTCAAGAGCAATCACAATGGAAGCATAGCTCTTTTTCACTGCCTTGACACATTGTTCATGAGCTAACCAACGGGTGTCGGACGGTTTGGTGACCTTCAGTTCAGGTAGGTCAAGCACACGCTGTACACTCTTCAGGTGTTCTGCTCTTTTGGGAGAGTAGTGAAAAAATTTCCATAGAGTGAGCAATGTCTTGTAAACATGCTCAATTCCAGGAGTGTGGTTTGCAGCTTGAACACAAGCAAGTTGGAGTAAGTGGCAATGGCAGTGAACATAGAGAGCTCGAGGAGAATTCTTCTTGAGTCTCGCCTGGACTCCAGTTCTGACTCCAGAAAACGTTGCTGCTCCATCAAACCCCATTCCGACAAGCTTAGTAGGCTGAATACCCTTCTGCTTGAACCAGTCAGTCAAAGTGGTATAGATAGATGCAGCATCAGTTTTTTTCAATGGAATGGTGTCAAAAAAATGTTCAACGGGTTCTCCATTTTCCTCCCAACGAAAACAAAGAGAAAGCTCTTCGATTGTTGATATATCTGTGGATTCGTCAGCCATCACACTATAGAAAGGAGCCTTGCGAAGGCGTTTGAGCTGAGATTCTTCTACCCACAATCCCAGTGCCTCCAGAAAATCGGAAACAGAATCTGTAGAGGTGTAGGTAGCATTTCTTGCAGATTTTTCAGTAAATTGTTTTAAATCATCACCACAAGACACAATCAAATTAACCAGAGCAGCAAAATTGGTGGTGTGAGGAATGTGATTTCGTGCAAGGAAGTGAGTACATCGCAAAAGTGCCTTAATTCCCTTCCTGTTTCTGATCCTCTGCTCTTCTGTGACACTCCGCAGTTGCTCTAAAATGGATACTTCCTTCTTAGTAGCCAGCAATTCAGCTTCGGAACGGCGAATGTGAGTATCACTCTTTGCATGGGCACGCATCTTCTCAACCGCTTTTTTCCAATTTTTAAATGGCTTTGTAATCCATGCTCCACCTGTCTTTTGAGAAGGATGATGATCGTACTTTCGACAAGTTTTGCAGAATGCTCCGCGGTAATTTTCATCATATTCTAACCAAAGAAACTGCTTTTCCCACTTTTTGTTGTACTTCCGCTGGCCTGATTTTGTTCTATACTTCGACTTAGCTCTATAGTTAGCCGTGCTGGAAAGACTTCTTTTAGTTGGAGGTGGCTCTAGGCTTTGGCTATCAGAAGACAATGGCTCCTCATCTTCACTGCTACTACTAGTAGATGCTGGTGTAGAAGACTGCTTTGAAGTGCTTGCACTAAAGTAATGCCGAATATCCATCTTCTCAAGACTTCTTGAACTAACTAACTAAGCTACTCAAGCACAGACTTATATAGGCTGACAGGGTTGTGCCAGCATTTGCAAGCACAACTGTTGTGGTTGTGCTTGCAAGTGCTGGCCTGGCAACTGTCTCCAGTTTGTGTACAGCTATTGCAGGTGCAAACAATCATAAAAAGGTGTCAATATGACATGTCAATTACATTACTTTTCACCCTTTTTTTGCAAGGTCACTGCTATTCAAGCTGGATCATGCAGGCACACACACACTTAAGCAGGCACACACACACTTAAGCAGGCACACACACACTTAAGCAGGCACACACACACTTAAGCAGGCACACACACACTTAAGCAGGCACACACACACTTAAGCAGGCACACACACATTAATAATTAATACAGGCACACACACAATTAATGCATGCACTCTGACACATGCATGCCCCCCCTTGCTAACAAAAATCTCTATTTTGCCCCCCCTTAGCAATTTTTCTAAAAAAATCCCTGACTACCTTGCATTCCTCGGCAATTTAAGACTTTCTTTGAAGAGGAATGGTGCATATACCCCAGCAAACAGGATGGTACCATCACAAAGTATACTGTGTGAATCTTGTGCTAGGAATGTTCACGTAGAAATCAGTAATTTATTTTGTGAAAAACTTTACAAACCTCATATATGCTGCTGATGTGAAGCAGTAACTTAAGTAGTTCTTGTAATGCAATCATTCGGTTATCCTCTAATTTATCTAAGTTGTTAGTGTGAGTGACTGTACCAATAATGTCCAGTCTCACGGAGCCTTATGGGTGGGCTGGGCATGTGCTAGGGCTTATAGAGGACTTCTATGGAGCAAAGGCAGCTGTCAGTAGAGCTGTGAAGTTGCTATGCCATTTTTTATGCCTTAAGTGAAGGAAAGTGTAAACAAAATGTCAGTGAAAAAAAATCTGACTGTATCTGCAATTGAGGGAGGAAATATCAGTTATTGGAATATCCTCAAAAAAATTGTACGGTGCATTTTTGTAAAATTAATCTTTTGTGTGGATTGCATGAGGCAATAATCGTTGGGTTCCACGTGTATATTTATCAAACTGACAAGTAGTTCTATATAGCGAAGGTGTGATTGTCCATTTGTAATCTTTGCTTTTGATTTTAAGACTGATATGGATTTTGGCTCTTTTTTTATTTTTTATTTTTATTTTTTAACCAATGATTTACAATTCAGTGCAAGTTATTTTTATTCTAGAAGTCAATTGTGTTACGCTGTGTAATGAATTAACTCTTGATTTGTCTGGTGTTTGCAGGTGGGACTTACTAGATCTTACAACATCAGATTTTCTGACAGATATCCAGATCGAAGTAAGTTATCGCATAATGTGTCAAGGAAGCGTATATTGCAGTCAGTGATGACTGCACAGGGATGCTAGGACTGCAGGGTCTGGTGGTAGTTGTGTTGGTGTTCAATTTTCTCTCCCTTGGTTTGATACGATTCAAGTTAAACAACAATAACTTAATTTTCTTCTGAAATACTGCTTTCTTGAAAATAAGAACGACTGTAGTGTTGCTATCCAGGGTTTCATATATAGGATTTTTTTGCTGGGGGTGGGAGGGACACTGTGTGTACTTAGCCACACCCTTTTTAAAACCCGTACTACTTTGATGCACATGCCTTTATGTGTGTGTATACTTCGCGATTTTGTAATCATACTAATAGAATTCATCTTCGACCAACGCCAGTCTTATGAATCCTGCTATCTTTACTTTCTCCTACATCGTGTCATCCATTGTTTTCTGAGATAATCAAGCCACTCCTGTAGTTAGCTATTTTTGTCATAGTTTTCAATTCTTTCATGACTTCACTTCAAAGTAGCATAAAGCACTATGTGGTTTAGGTCCAGTGCTCACCTGAGCTCTAGGAAGTAGGTGAGTAATAGATTTGTGAATGGTTGAATGCAGGCAGTAGGTAAGGTATCATTATGTTCATGAATACAGGCTTTAGTGTGATTGAAAGTACGTGATAGCTCATGTAAATAAGTAAGATATGTGGTTGGCAGTGATATTGTCTGGTAAGGTATAATGAGATGGTAAAGTGTCGTGTAATAGTTGTCTGGTAAGAACTGGTAAGGTGTGGTGTGATGGTTGTCTGATAAGGTAATATGAACTTGTCAAGTGTGACATAGTGGTTGTCTGGTAAGGTGTCGTAAACTTGTTAAATTGATGTAATTGTGGTCTGGTAAAGTGTCATAAATTGATAATGTGCAATGTTTGGCTTGTAACACACTGGTGGTGTGCTTGAGCACTAATATAATGGCAAGCGAGCCTACCAGGGTAAAATTACATAAAACTACACTATTCAGGATTTCATGCAGAGGTAGGGGCGCCCTGGGATTCCCCCCCCCCCCCCCCCAGAATTTCGTGAAGTAAATTAATAATATTTACTACTCAATGGTATTCTGTGGTTATGATTTATAATGGTATTCTGTGAGTTTGTTGTTTGTATTATATCTAATATTTGGTGAAAGTTCACTTCAGTTAATTGTGGTCCTTCAATTGCAATACGCATTAGTCTTCCAAAGATTGATGTCACTAATTCTAGACCTGAGACGATTTTAATCAAATGGGTGTGGTTTCGGCAAAAGTGGGTGTTGTCAAACAAATATGTGCCCCCCCTCCCCAGAGGGGGGAATCCTGTATGAAACCCTGTACCACCGCCACTAATTTCAAACGGAAAATGAACTCTGGTAAGTTTGTAAGTTTTAACTGCACCTGCCAAAGAATTCAAAGCGGTAAACAATTCTATTTCTTTGAATGATACGGGTAAAGATCGCTAAATCAAAGGATTCTGTTTAGTGGAGTATGGTACGGGATCACCCTCCTACAAAACACAAACATGAGGGTCAAATTACAAAATGGCATACGTACGTCCAAACATATAATTATATGGACCAATATCCCCGATTTTATATTGTGTTACCCCTGATAGTGTCTCGCTCGCTTCACTCGCACACCAAAGAGGTAACACATAAGTTATACAAATAGTCTGGTAAGGTGTGGTTGCTATTCAATAGCTAATGAATTGAGTAGATGGAACTTCTGTATGTAACCAAGTGCTTGTGGTATAGTGGTAATGGTGGTCTATAAAGAATGTATTATGCTGTGATATTGACTACCGATCATGTGATGTGTATATGGCAGCAATCAACATAGTACAGATACTGGGGCGATTGGGCAAGGACCCTCAAGTAGTGTACACCATGGAGGATTCCGGGCTTCAAGTTGTAGCATTTCCAGTTGTCACACTGTCTTCTATGAAACCGAGAAATGGTCAGTACTTGGTTGGTATGCAGGCATAGTTACAACAGGAGTGTAGTGATAGCACGACTAATGCATTGTTGGCAGTGGAATTGATTTTTGTGCAGAACAGAAAACAGTTAAACTAGATGTGTAATAATGGTAAGCATGTTTCATTTTTACAATTATTTACTATTGAGAATAGGATCAGTAATCATCTACAACAGCTACAAT